>Ga0247760_1000825_pt1 | contig 31785 bp, 29 predicted proteins | sample UWRJL171409R4_FD_179936 | JGI IMG/M metagenome (GOLD analysis project Ga0247760, IMG submission 179936) | Plant litter microbial communities from Arlington Agricultural Research Station in Wisconsin, United States - UWRJ-L171-409R-4 | ecosystem: Environmental > Terrestrial > Plant litter >... | reverse complement strand
GGGGGGAGGTGAGGCAGCTGGAGAGAGCAACTGCTGGATTTTAGGATTGGCGGACAGGGACGAATACGTCTAATGACCCAGTTGATGCCTGTGATGATGCCGTGCTAGCCGACGAAGTTGTCCTACCAGAGTGAGTATCTTGGCAACGTGCGTCGCTGCAATAACAGCAAGGCTTCACATCAATACATACTCGGTATCGTTTGAGGGTGGCTGCAGAGCCGCAGTAGGTATATCCGCCCCTTCCCCCACCCGACCCCGAGGGTAATGGGGCCCCCTCGAGATCGGGGTGACGAATCACGGGGCCGGAGACAGAAACGTGCGTGGGCGATCACTTACCCCTGTCTGCATGCAGGGTTGGTGTAAGTCAGGTTGACTTGGAAGCCACGACCGGATGCCATCCATACCTGCCTCAGCACCACTCGGTTTACTTTCACAAAGGGGAAGGACTGGAGCAGAAGGCCTTGCCTCCTATCATTCTGACCAGTGATAATAGCTGGATCCACTCCACAGGTCCAAAGTGCCTGCCGAGGCAATCCTGGATTCGAGTGCAGCCCTCGATGTGCGTGGGCGTGCTCACGCGGTTGACCGAATCGTTTTCGGTTCGCGATCCAAAAGCAATACCGAAGCAAACGCTGTAGACCGGTACGAGTGCATGTCCCTCGAGCGTGTCCGAGTCCCCGACGACTGACAAGTGTAGCCAAGAGCCTAGGCCGAACCAGTTGCTTGTCGCCAAGTGCCCACATCCACACGGACAGCGGGGTGAGCGAGGATATGTGAACGCCCTGGATCCAAGTTCCCCCAGATGCGAGGGTTGCTGGATGGCCCTGATGGGATCGTTAGTAACCGGACTGTGGCGCTGATTACTGTGGCCGATCTCAATAAATATCCCCATGGGATCGCCATTCATTCGTCTCTCTCTCTTTGCCACGAATTTTTCACCTGCTAGCCTCGCTTCAACTCCTCGGTGTCCTTCACTTCCAGTGTGATCTTGCACCATGGCTGCCGTCCAGAAGACAGCGGGCGGGAACGCGGCGTACACCAACTTCCACAACCAGTTCATCCATGTCAAGGATCCTAATGAGCGTCGCCGCCTGGCACTCGCCGAGATCGACAAGGCGCCGTTCGGCTGGTACCATGTCCGCGCCATTGTGGTTGCCGGAATCGGCTTCTTTACGGATGTAAGTTGGCTTGAGCAACATCAACAGTGATCTTATCTAACGAGACTGCACAGGCATACGACATCTTCACTGCAGGCTTGTTGACCGTTATGCTGGGCATTGTCTACTACCCCGGCGTCGGCGCGATGCCGACAACGTCCGACACCGCCATCAAGCTAGCTACCTCCGCCGGAACCGTCGTCGGACAGCTTTTGTTCGGCTCCCTTGCCGATATCGTCGGCCGGAAGAAGATGTATGGCGTGGAGCTGATTCTCATCATCTTTGCCACCTTTGGTCAAGCCTTGGCAGCTTCTTCTCCTTCCATTAACATCATTGGTTTGATTATCTTTTGGCGAATCCTCATGGTAAGTTACCCGAGTGAAGTACTTTTTGTCTCAAGCATACCGACATGAAATAGGGTGTCGGCATTGGAGGAGATTATCCCCTGTCATCCATCATGTAAGTCAGGGTTAGGAGTAGGACCCCAAGAGCAGTTGACTAACCTAAGTTCACAGAACGTCTGAGTTTGCAACGACAAAATGGCGGGGCGCTATGATGGGAGCTGTGTTTGCTATGCAAGGTATCGGTCAGCTCGCCGCGGCCTTGGTCATGTTGTTCCTTACCCTTGGCTTCAAGGATTCGCTGGAGACCTCGACCAAGCCAGCAAACTGCACCGGTGTCTGCTCGCTTGCGGTCGACAAGATGTGGCGTACCCTCATCGGTTTCGGCGCAGTCCCTGGTTGCATTGCCTTGTACTTCCGACTGACGATCCCCGAAACCCCACGCTATACGTTTGACGTTGCGCGGGATGTTGAGAAGGCTGGCGGCGACGTTGAAGCCTACATGAGTGGCAAAGCCGAGGGCAAGCCAGACGAAATCGCACGCATTACTGCCCAGCGCGAAACTTCCGAGCAAATGACGGTCCCCAAGGCCAGCTGGAGCGATTTCTTCCGACACTACGGCAAGCTCAAGAATGCCAAGCTTCTTGCTGGGTAGGACTCTCCCCCAACCAACCCCAACCCCTGAAAACACCCTCCTGACGAAACCTCATCTAGAACTGCCCTCTCGTGGTGCTTCCTTGACATTGCCTTCTATGGTCTCTCGCTAAATAACGCAACCATCCTGTCGGCAATCGGATACTCTACCGCCGGCGCTACAACCACCTACCAGTACCTGTACAACACCGCCATTGGCAACATGATTATTGTTCTCGCCGGTGCCGTTCCCGGCTATTGGGTGACCGTAGCAACAGTCGACACCGTCGGCCGCAAGCCCATCCAGTTCATGGGCTTCGGAATCCTCACCATCCTCTTCGCCGTAATGGGCTTCATGTACTTCCGCATCTCCCCCAACGGCCTCCTCGCCATCTACGTCCCCGCGCAGTTCTTTTTCAACTTTGGCCCTAACGCTACAACATTCATCGTCCCTGGAGAAGTCTTTCCGACAAGATACCGCTCTACTTCGCACGGTATTTCCGCCGCGATGGGCAAGATCGGGTCAATTATCGGCCAGGGTGCGATTGCGCCGCTGAGGACCAGGGGCGCCGTGCCGGGCGGGAATCCGAATCCCTGGATGGATCATGTGTTGGAGATTTATGCGCTTTTCATGCTGCTGGGTGTGGGCACAACTTTCTTGATACCCGAGACGAAGAGGAAGACGCTGGAGGAGTTGTGTGGTGAGGATGACTATGCGACGACACACGGAGGGGAAGGGGTTGATGTGGGGAGGGGAGCTGATGGGGAGGGTGAGAGGGTGGTTGATAGTGGGGAGAAGAAAGTTGCTGGGAGTGGTGAGTCGGCTTGATTGTTTGCGAATTTGAAGTTGGGAGTAGTTGGATGGGATACATTGGGTTAGGCACCTTCCGTGGATATGGATGGGATGGGGCGTTGGGACTTGATAGCGTTTTAGTTGGGGTATTTGTTGTGGCTGACACAATAACTGAAGGTATGATTATCCATCTGGACTTCAATCTTCTGATCAATTCCATGTTTGTTGATGTGAAATGTTTTGTGTCGCATTCTCTTGGGCATTCTCCTGAGATGTGGCCCATGCGTCAGGGACTGAGATGTCGGCGATACGTACCGAGCTGTGAGGGTGCCTGCCGCTCAAGTGCGATTGGTTCTTTCCACATTTCGACTGCTCTTTAGGTGGTAAGCTCCCAAGGCAGCACAATGGCCGGATTTTCTTTGAGACAGCAACAAACAACAACGAATCACCAATCTCACCGGCGTGTTCAGAATGCCGCCCACAACAGGAGCCACTGCCGCATCGGAACTGTGCAGTTTGTGCAGGGACTTGCCTTTTTCAGAATTTGAGAAATACTGGTTCCATACTGGATTCAAGTTACCTGGGCTCATCGATACGAAACGTGACGAGTTTGAGGGCCTCACGTTCAAAATCAATCCGGACTTTCTCGACCCCAAGTCAATTTGTTCGTTATGTCGACTTATTGCCAGCTGTTGCCACAGGGGAGTTGATAGGAAGACATCTTTATTTACGCCGTACCTAAGAGCCAACTCAGGGTACCACGAGTATCCACAACTGCCGCATTTACACATTAACTTGAAACCCAATGGTGATGCGGGTGAATACGATATTACCAACTTCTACTCCAGCCTGTTTCTTACGTCTATAATGCCTCTTTCAAAAGAGCTTCCTGCTCCGGGGAACAACAAGATCAAGACGTCCGTGGTTGATCCGCACGCTGTGGCCTTTGATCGCCTTTTGACGTGGCTGCAGGGATGCGAACTAGAGCACCAATGCCTCAATGTGTCGGGGTCTCAGCATTGTATCAACGGTACCAGGTTCATCGACTGCATCACACGGAGGGTTATTTGTATCGACGACATCGGAGGGTCGCCATCGCTTGACTACATCGCTTTGAGCTATGTCTGGGGCCCTAACTCAGCAGGTAGCGTTACAATGAATACAAAGGTGCTTCCTATTCGGCTCCCACAGACCATCGAAGATGCAATTGTCGCTGTTCAAAAGCTTGGTATTCGTTATCTTTGGGTCGATAAATATTGCATCGACCAGAACGACCACGATTGCAAGGCGGAGCAAATTCGATCCATGGACTGGATTTACCAAAATGCATGGGCTACCATTGTCGCTTGTGTTGGATCCGATTGCGATTATGGACTGCCTGGTGTTCGCAATGTTCCGAGGAAGACGCACCTATTCGTCAAAACACCGAACATGACCCTCGTAGCCAGTCTCCCACCGCTACACATGGTTCTCGAAGCATACGTTTGGGGAACGCGGGGCTGGACTTACCAAGAAGCCGTTCTGTCTAAACGACTGATCTTCTTTACCGAATACCAGGTCTACGTTCATTGTGCCGGCTCTGGCAGGCTGGGCTGGTGCGAGAGCTATGAAATAGAGGAGGGATCCCCGCCGCGGGAAAATACGACCACATACAACATACATCCGGCTTACTTGTTCAGAGGCCCGGTTGCTAGGATCTACGACTACATACCAATGGGTATAAATGACCATATGGCGGAGTACAGCAAAAGGGACCTATCCTTCGAGACCGATATCCTGAACGCCTTCAGCGGAATCCTCTCCAGGTCAAATCTATACAACTACTATGGGCTTCCATTCGCGGCAATCAGGAATAAAAACCCATTAAGTGGCGCTGATAACTTTATCGAAGCTCTGACTTGGGCCATAGGCCGTGGTACATTCTTCCTGACGCATCGGCATGGGTTTCCCAGTTGGTCATGGGCTGGATGGAAAGGGGTAGTTCGTTGCGACACTACCGCGATGGGACCTGACTCTGAATTTGAAGATGAAGGGAGAGTTTGTGACGCAATCGTATGGCTCGAGGCAAAAAACGGCACCGTTATTGACTTTGACGACTATCTGAGAAGGTACGAGGCACCAACCATTCTTCCACCTTTGTCACTGTGCATTCACCTCGAGGCCGTGGTGATCAAATTCAAGCTGCAACCCCGCCATCTCTCACAATATGAAACCGACCCTTGGATCCGGGACTTAACAGACGTCCATCCGCCCCCCTTTGAACTGCCTGACCGCTTTCTTCGTTTTGATTTATTCCACGATGGATATTTCAGCGGAGACTCTGACGCAAAAGATATCTGGGACTGCCTTCTTCTGTCTCATGCACGTACGCGGAGTATAGCCTATCCAGAATTTTTTTTTACTTGGAAGTTCTTAGCGCTGGAGGATAAAGGAGACTGGATGGAGCGGATAAGATGTTTCAGTGTTGAGTCGGAGACAAGAGAGTGGCTAGATGTCTACGCAAAGACTGAGAGGAAAAAGATTAGGCTTAGTTAAGAAAGATCTTCACGAGACAACAGAGCTAGAAAGGGGCAGTTGGTGTCTCCAACTCCGGGTACCTCTAGAAGGTGCTGAAAAGCAAGCTTGGGGCTAGCTAGAACTGGCACCCAGGATGGCAAGACATGGCTTTGACCTGTACGTACGTAGTAATTTACTTTTGCTGTGGGCCAATCATGGCCGTTTGAAACGTTGGTCCCTCTCATCTGAGCGGAAAAGGGGCCATCAAAAACCTGAATCGCAAACCTCCTCCTCCCAACCCCCTTTCAACACTCATCCCCCTATCCCTGCCTTACCTCCCACATTACCTCCACCCTCTTATTCCTCCCATCTAAAGCCCCATATTCCACATCCAATTCTCAATAATCGGGTATGGTGTAGTGGCTAACATCGCTGACTCTCATCTTGAGTCCTCAGCAGCCCGGGGTTCGATTCCCCGTTCCCGAGAGCACGGCACAACCAAACAAACTACTGTGGATAGCAACATCCACACATCTTCCGTAGTATAGTGGTCAGTATATGAGCTTGTCAACTTTCTTTCTTTCAGAAGAAAAAAGACTTCGCTCGGGACCCGGGTTCAATTCCCGGCGGGAGAGATCTGATCTGTCTGGTGTGTCTGAATTTTTGCATTTTTCAGCTCAACTAGTTGAGCTGGGTGGGATGAGTATGATGGTGATTGGTGAAGGGGAGGGGGGAAGAGGGAGGGGAGTTCCCTTTTTGCTGGGAAGGAAGGGGGTTTGGACTTGGGCTGTCGGTGGTGAGAATCCGTCGGAGAAGTCCTCGGATGAGATTGCTGCTTCTCCTGTGCCAAGTTGAAAGGGAATTTGGTCGTGGGGGACACATAGGCATCGAGATTTCACCAAGTATGGTACCAACAATGTCTCTCATGTATCGCTGTATTGCCACCACCTCTTACTCTAACCATCTGCCATTATACTAGTACAGAATCTCATCATCATGGCATCATCACTGACCATCTATCAGACCCACACTTGCCTGTACTAATACAGACGAGACTCTTCGAAAATGACGAACTCATATGCAGCAAACCCCAAGCCCAACAAGCAGCAGTCGACCGAAGCTAGCTCGTCCCATATAATCCCTTCTCTCCCATACCAGTCAACTGTGTGCGCAGCAGAAAATCAAGGCCTCTGTATTATTAGGGGGTATCATCATCCAGCCTTAGAATGAAAGCATCAGAACCAAAACATGGCAATCACTCCCCTCCGAAATCCACGCCGTCCAACCAACCCCTCACAGCCTCTCTCAAGACTGTCTCCGTATTTCGCCCCCTCACCAGCGCCGAAACCCTTGTTCCCTCTTCATAACCTCCCCCACCCCTCTCGCGTTGGGCTTCCTTTTCCTCAATCACCTCCCTGATCACCTCCTCGAGAGCCGACAGCAACACCGCTTTACACTGCGACCTCGGCACTTCCTGGAGTCCAACAGCAGCTCCGACTGATGCTGACAGTCCATGCTGCGTGTGTCCCTGCCCCTGTATATGTGCTGGGAAGTGAACCTCCGACTGCGTGGATGTGCTATCCCTTCTTTCTCTCCTCTTACTTGTTGACCTCGATGAGGCTCCCGAGCCAGTCTTGCTAAGGTCGGCCCCCATCGCGACAACTCTTTCGACCGCATCTACCAGGACGTCGTCCAACTCGAAGATAGGTTCTTCGATAAACTCCTCCTTCAGCTGTATCTCGTACGGAGACACCGCTGCCACCGGCGTTAACACGGCGGTGTTGTACGAGCCGACCACGACCGGCGTCTGACGGTCCGTCACAGGCTTCAGCCTTACCAGGCGGCGGTAGCGAATCCTGGTGATGCTGAAGGTCGTGGTATCGGCGACAAGGGCGGTGCTAACGTCGACCCAGCGCTCGCTTTCGCGGTCCAATAGCGCGGCGTTGGGAAGCCATGCGGGGGATGGCTCGGCCTTCATTGAGGCTTTAATCTGGTCAATAATCCCCTCCTGGGACGGGAGGGCTTGCAACACGAAGTCAGAATGGTAGTGTTGCAACCAGCCGGCGACGTTGACTGGGGCGTCACCGTCTACGGAAACACGGCAGGACTGCTCAAAGGAGTCGAACCCCGCGCCGAAACCTGGCGTTGAAAGGTAGCCGCTGCTCGAAGGAGAGCTCACGGCCGTCTCAAACGAGGTGATGTAGTCCGGGAACGGGACATCTACATCAATCACTCCGTCGTTCACATTTATCGAAGTCTTCACCGGTGATTCAAAAGCTCCTGATGGATCCGGAGTTCTGTGTGCTTTGAGGGGTGTGTCTGTAGGCTCTGCCAAATTTGGGCTGTTCTCGGTTGAGGGTACGGCATTTCCTAACACGTTTGTGGGGGATTGGTCCTGCGAAGTTTCCGGCTGCACATCCGAAGTTCTCGGCGTGTCTGCATTCCCCATCCCATTTAGAGATTGAGAGCCGGCGTTGAATTGCAGCTTCACTGGCGAACCTGGATTGCTTGATCTGCCGTCACCCGAGCTTTGGCCTTTCAGAGAAGCAGCACCGGAATCTCTTCGGCGGGTTTGCCAAAAGCCACTGAGAACGCTCCACGGGGAATTTTGTCTGGGCTCACCGCTTGCTCCTACGCTATCTTCCCTCGTAAGGCGTTTTAAGTCATCGGCGGCTGTACTGTTGCTACTTCCGGGACGACCGGAGGAGAAAATATCTGCTCGGTGAACCGACGAGAAGTGTGGTACGCTCGTCTCAGGCGTGATAGTTGCTGTTGTAGCGGCGCTACTCTTCCGCGTGGCTGGATCGCCCCCGCGCATTGGTAGATGTGTTGTACGGATGGAGGCGGCGTCGGATGGCCGCCGCTCATGTCTACCTTCCATGCTGAGATGCGCTAGGGGTAATGGGACAGCACTTGCTCGCCCATACTGCGATTGCATGCTTACGTTGCGAGAGTGCGAAGTCCGCCGGGGAACAGTCCGACGATTGATCTTTCGACGAAGGGACTCTTCCTTGAGAATAGGAACCACAAACGACGGAGGCGAGTGCGACAATGTCCCCAACGAGGCAGGCGTACTCGGTCGGTGTGGCCGAATAGTAGGAAGTTGCTGGGAGGCAGGCAGAAACGCTGACAACAGGAAGATAAGCCGTCGCGCGGCAATTTTGTCGTGGGAGATAATGATTGTCCTCGAGGGAACAGAGTTGTCTTCCTCTAATTTCCCCTTTTGCTGATGGTAAAAGCGCCGGCGGTACGATGAGGGGCTCAAGGCTTGGAGCCAGTCGGTGTGCGTAGCGAGGAACCCCGTCAGAAGGTTGAAGAAAAAGAAGCCTTGTTCTCTTCCTCCGGCCCACTTGGTCACCCATCTGGCTTCTTCACGCCATATCGGCCACCGGTTTTGTCCTGTAGTAACCCGCGTGGCTCGGATACCGGCTACAATCCTTGTCTTTGCGACGTCGACTTCAGTGGCAATCTTTCGGTTATCCTGTAGACAATTTGGAAGCAGCGTAATGTGCTTAGCATTAGACTTGGATGGCTTGACTGGCGGCAAATCGTCACTTCGACGGCCCGACATGGAGGAAGCTCTCGCCATGTGAGCGGAAAAACCAGATGGGATCGGATCCGGGGACGACATATCCACCTGCTTGAGCATCGTAAATAGAGTAGCCGCAACAACAGACTGTAGTCGATTCAAGGTCCGCATGATGATATCCCAATGCTGAGTAATGGCGTCGATCTGGTCTTCAGCATCGCTGCCAAACGACGTCTCGAAAGAATCGAGTCCCAAGCCCCCTTGACCAACCATGGTCCACCCTGACGGCCGGTTGGAGTTGAATGAAGATGGAAACGAATCTTGCTCCGAGTACGAGCCAGGGCCTCGAAACCCCGATCGCATCGTCGCAGCCGGAGTCGGGTGGCTCGAAAGGGGCGGGAGACTGATGACCAAAGCGACTGCGTACATAGGCGTTCGTTTTTGTTTCGGCTGGTTCTTCTTTTTCCTCATCTTGAGTTCCTCGGCAGATTGAGGAAATGGGTAGCCCGGGCTGTCTTCGAGTGAGGGGCCATAGGGTGAGCTGATTACATCTTCCTCGATCGGCAGCGAGACTGGAAACAGCCTCGTGACAAGAACTTTCTTCCGGTCTGCAACACGACTCGGCATGGTTGGCGTTGGAGGGACGTTCTCCGAGGAAAATGATTGCGATAGTCTGCTTGACCTCATGCTCGATCTGCCAATCGAGCCGCGGCCGTCTCCGAGGATCAACGCATTCTCGGCTGCACGCGCTTCAGACGGCACGACATGCACCTTTGTCGAGGTGCCTTTGTAGGCCATCAGCTCCGAATTCCCGAAGATGCAACTCGAGAAGGTTGCCACCTCCTCGCGGTACTCGCGCCACATTCGCTGAGAGTCCGTTTCGGCATAGCCTTGGTTGCGGGCGTGGACAGACGGTCTCCTATCGAAGGCGCCTTGTCTGATCTTGGGACTGTCGGGTTGGATGACGATGGGACGCTGAGCGTGGCTGATGCTAGTCTTTCGGGGTGAGGCAGGTGCTCGGCGTGCGTCCTGTACCGAGTAGTGCGATGCGGAACTGGATGTTGTGGAAGGGCGCTCCACGGCAGCGGACGGAGCGGGCGGGGGTGTCTGGCTGTCGTACAGTAGTGAGGCTGCGACGGAGCTCAAGGCATCCTGCATGACAATAATACGCACATCACGCAGGTCGAGCTCAATGTCGCTGCTGTAGTCGAACGCGTTTGTCGAAGACGCGGCGGCGATGGAGGATGTGCTAGACAGAGGAAACACTTGATTCAAACGGTGCTCGTACAAGTCCTGTGGGTCGGGAAACAGCAGATTTCGCGTATGGACGTCCTCCTGTACAGACTCCAGGGGCGATATGGGCTTGTGGGACGATGTCTGGGCTGGGACAGCAGCCCCGGCGCTAGAGCCCCCGAGACTGAACAGCTTTCCGAGCATCCTGGAGAACGCGAGTTGCGAGACCAACGGACCGGCACGGCAAGGGACAGTCCGACAAAGTCAGAGGGCTGTCCTCACAAGCAGCTACCGGCGGCGACCAGGCGTCGGAAGAGCATTGTCGCAGGAGGCGTCGTCGCCGGGTCGCCGGGTCGCTGGGTCGCCGAAACGCCGGAAGGGAGCGGTGACGATGGCAAACAAAGGGTATATAACAGGGCGCGTGGCTTTCTCACTCAGCCTCTCGGGGCAGACAGGACCAGGCGGTGAGGCGGAGGGTGACTAGAAGCGACAAGCAGGGGGAGCGGGCGGTAGCTCATCGAGTAACAGACACGCCTGTCTCCGGGGATACAGAACCGCCAAACGGTGGCAGCAAACGATAGGTTTGACAGACGGGATGTCGCTCCTTATTTGACAACCCGAGCTGCCCAATGCTGATGAAGGGACAGCTGCATCCAAAGGTAAGGTGGTTTTCCTCAGGCCTCGAAACCGGATGGCGACGAGGAGCTCGGGGGCGCGGGCTGATGAGTGAGTGTGAGACTACGACTTATCGCCTCGCAGTCCCACTATACAATGGATTTGGCGTAGATCCGTATTATATTTTATCTTTTGGCGCCGTCAGAGACAACAACTGGTTACGGGTCGCGACGGGGCGTGCGGAGGGTGCCCTTCTTTTTCTGGGGTCTGGAAGCACTCAACTCCTCAACTGAACCGCGAGGGGGCGAGGCGATGTGGAGAAGCTGGAGACAGGAAACTGGAGCTGGAACGCACCTACCGGGACGACGGCCGCACGCACGCGCGATTCCCGATTTCGCGCACCTGGGACGGCAGCTGGTTTTGCTATGAGTCCAGACTGAGTCCACCCCGACGGTTCTACTGGACGAGATGTGTCCCCGGCCATGGGATTTCTGGCCGGTCCTTTGCGGGGGTTTTGGAATGGCGGTGACGGCCAGAGATGTGGTTGATGCCAGTGCGCTTGGGTGGTGCGGCGCGGTGCGCAGCCTGGGAGCTTCGAGCTTGGTCCAGCGCTTGGGTTGCAGGGTCGCGCCGTCGGTGGGGACTCCACTCGGGCCCGCAACGGACGCGGGACTTGGGTATTTAAGACCGCTACACCTAAAGTAGCACCCAAGGGGAGAAAGGAGAAAGCGTGGAGCCGGTGCAGTGCGACGCAATTCCATGCGCTGCCGACGTTTGCGGCGGCGCTCTGTGTGCAGTCAGAGAGGTATTCCGCTTTCCGCTTGTTGCCGCTTTGAACGAGGCTTGCCCGCATATATGATGCTTGCCCTTCCAACACACGCGCGAGGCACCCAGGTAAGATTGCAAGATCCGCCTCATGATACCACCTTCCGCCGTGGCGGCTGATTCCCCATGGATATTTTAAACACTGGGCGAGACTGTCCACGTCCGGGATAGGCGCATTTGTTAGGGCCCTTGACCTTGCTGTGCTGTCAGGATTGCCTGCCGACAGAGATGGAACCGCTCCGCAGTCGGCAACGGGCTCGACGTTGTCGGTCCCCTATCCGAGCCGTCGCCTCCGACGTCTCTTGATGCTTGCATCAGGAACCCAGGAAGCCAGAGGCTCACCTGCCCAGCTTCCGACCTGGGACCCCGGATGGTGATGGGCCCTCTTTGTCTCCCTTGCCGACTGCCGCGGCGGCAAACCGCGCCGGTGACGACGCGGGGTGAGGCGAGCTTGGAGAGCAACGGGAATTTGCGCTCACCGCCACAAGACAACGTAGCAAGCCCGTCTCTTCGTCTTCGTCTCCCCCTTGCGTCATTTCGCCGGCGCTTGCTAGCATCGACACCATGACGCAAGCCCCGGGCTGCCCTCCCGCCGGCCCCAAGGCAGCCAGCGAGTCTCGACAGTCGATGTCTGGACGTCGTCTACTCTGGGCTCTATAAGAAAAGGGGTGCTAAAATAGCCTGTTCGCCATCGGCCCGCGACTGATGCGCCGCACCCGGTGGATTTCATCCGGGCGACACCATCTACCACACCTGGTTCAAGGTCAACCGTCCCGTTGCGCTCACCCGTCGCCCTCAGTCAACCGTCTCCACCTTCCGGCGTGAGGATTGGGCGCGCCAGGTCTCAGCATCGATTTCAACTCCAACACCAACTCCCAAAAGTGGACATCTTCGCTGCACCTGCACCATTGCGGGACTGAACACAGCGCAAGGACAACGCCGGCCAGTCAAACATATCGACACTGGGACTCGACGTTCTCGCCCTCTTACTAACCATGTATGTGACCCCGCGAGGCAAGGCAAGGCGCGGCGCGATGCTGCACGCAACACCCCTCAGTCCAACTTGGTATTGTAGATCTCGGTACATATTATTTGCATCTGCAAGTCCGTCCCACCTCATAAACCATCACGCGTTTCCAAGCATCTGGCCGCCCCCAAGAGACTGCGACTAATCCCTGCAACACTGTAAAAGCGAATGGCACACCGACCAATGACGGCTCTTGAAACCAGCCGATTACGCCCAACGAGGAAACCGCAGCCTGACGAACGCAACGCGCAGCTCTGGACTGTGTTCGCAGTGCGTTGAAGTTTTTTCCAACACACATTTCCCCTCTCATACATCTGATCATGCCTGCAGCAGACACTGTTGCCCAGTTGAAATAACCCCTCCCCCGCTTCTTGTCAGGGCTGCTGTTTGCCTCCCTCGATCCGATCCCAGATCGCTGCGGCATTAACAGAGGAGCTATATAGGCCAATACTTTGGTTTGGGTTTTCAGTACACATCACTGCTGTTTGTTCAGTCAGTACTTTTCATCCGGGGTATGAGGTCAACCTGGGTATTTACGCGAAGGAGACTGGTTCGGTCTCCCCCGAAAACTCTCTCAAGATTTAGAGCTCACCGCCCACCAACCCCCCACGTTGGTCCCCCTCCTTTTCTAGCGAATTTCCTGGTCAAACCACACCTCTCGTAATCCAAGTCCACGGATCCGGGTATAATCCAGAGATGTCGTTACGGGTACCCAGCCTGCGCGTTCGCCTGAGGCGTTGGGTTATCGTGCAGGTCACACGCGACCAATGTCCTCGCAGGACGAGCTGACCGTTTGTCATTGAGAATGGGGCTCTGCTTCTAGATGCGGTGAAAAACACGCAAGCGGAATCTAATTGGCTCTACGTACACCCTTTTCTGTCTCCCTACCCCGCCCTCTGGCAGCCCAGTTCCAAAGTCCAGAGGACAACTCGAACCCCCCGCGTTGATATTGACCAACCATCCAAAAGTGCTGTACTGACCCCCATCTATCTTGAGCGGCACGCGAGTATCTCTTATAAGCTATAAGCCTTGTCGTGTGATACAGCGCATATCGTGGTAACGCCTTCGGAGGTAACGTCCTCTGCTGCGCTGGACGACCCGCGATATCCATCACAGATATCGGGGAGCTCTTTGCAGCACCTGAGTTCCTCACATGCTGCCGAGCAAACTGCCAGACATGCAGCCTTTTTCTCTGCCCCGCGGTACTGCAGGGCTTCTTTGGCTATGAGAAACTCGGGCTGTAGTGTTGCCGAGTGGATGCCATAGGCATGGAGACACTCCCGTACCAACTGTGCCCTACACATGAACTTGGAGAAGTCATCGTCAGCAAACACTAAGTGAGCTGACGCTATGGTCTTGTTTTCGTCGAGTTGCCAGATATGGAGCTCATGAACAGAGACAACTCCTGGGATCTATAAACGTTGGGGGTTAGCCTCCTGGTGACCAGGGGCAATATGATATCAAGAATTAAAACAAACCATCTCAAGATCCTCCTGAACCTCCTTTGCGTCCATCTCACTAGGGGCACTTTGAAGAAGTATAGCGCCGCTGTGGTTGAGGAGCGGCATAGCTGAAACCAGGATCATAAGTGCGATGCCCATGCTAACGGCTGGATCTGCATAGAATCGAGACCCAAACGTCGTGAATGACATGACAGCTGCAGCAATGATTACACCCAGATTGTTGATGGCGTCGCACAAAACATGGGTCAGAACACCTAGCATACCCAAGTCTTTTTTGGCCGTGTTGTTTTCGGATCGCTTAAAGTGGTGGTGGTCTCTGTGAAACTGGCGATATAACGACTGTAAGCGATAGTTAAAGTTTTGCTAACAGGGTGCTGTCAGGGTAAAATACCTCAAAACTGTCCCCTGATGATATGCTTGACGTGTCGTTTGGCTGTCTCTGGTCTTCCATGTCCTGCTGTTCGATTCCGTTGCCTTCCTTGTGTCCGTGACTGTGTCCATGGCCATGCCCGTGGTGATCTATCAAGTACATCGCTGTGAGTATAGGGACGGGACATATTTCAAAGTGCTAAGACTGACCATGTAGTAGCACAGCGCTGAGGATGTTGAGTGTTAGACCCACACATCCCATGACAAGAACCAATATTGCGTTGTCGACGGTGGTGGTTCCGAGGAATCTCTCGACGGACTGGAAGAAAATGCTGACACCCAAGGCCACCAAGAAGGCGCCATTGAAGAAAGCTCCGATAACTGGTGCTCGTTGCCATCCGAATGTGTATGGGCCTCTATCTAACTTCTTTCGGTCCTTGACCTATGTCCCAGATACTATTAGGAATGGCCATCTTTTCCATGACATTTGGTGGAGATTGAATGGGGAACTTACTATGATGGCAGCAAGAGCAACGGCAAAGCCGATTAGATCATTCAACTAGCCCATAGTTAGCACATATACCACCTGGGTATGGTTGGAATTGGAGACATGACTTACATAGTGGAAGGCGTCGGCAGTCAAAGCTAGACTTCGAGTGCTGAGGGCAACTAGGAGTCCAGTCAGCAGCCATAACGCAGCGACTTCACGGAAAATATTGTGACTAACCTGCGAGTTCAGCAACAAAGAAGGAAAAGTAGATGAAAATCGTTGCTGTGAGCCTCTGACGGGCCCCTAGCTTGAAGCACATGTTTGCTGGCAGGACTATGGGCACATTTCTGCACACAATATGAAGCCTTGATCACAGATGTGTCCCGAACAAGCTGGGCACTCGAGAGGTAATGGAGAACCCCCTTCATCCTTGGATCACCAGTCGGGCGTCCCGAAAAAGGTAGGTAACTGATCCAAGCGTTGCGTCGGGCAGGAAGTGGTGAGGTTTGGCAGGAAAACAACCGGAAGACTTCATCGCGGCACGGGAGGCTGGTGGCGTTACCTCCAGACGTCGAACAGAGCAAAATCATATGCAGCGGCACATAACCACTTGTGACCAAAGCCAATAGCATGGTAGCCTAGCTACGCTCTGGATGTAACGCGGGTTGCTAGCTAGGTTGCAAAAGAAGAAGAAACTTGGCTGGGGGTACAAGAGCAATCTGGACCGGGACACTCCCCTCAGTGTCAGTGTCCTGTGCCTTTTGCGATCTCGGCTGGTAGCCAAGGGTACACACGACGTGCGATCAATTCGAGTACGTGGAACATCTCTGGGCCCTGTCGAGAGGAACACTGGTGGAGGATGCTGCTGGACAATATGCCCGCGGGGAATGCTTCACAGCCAGATAACGAATTGGCAGGCTAACAACCCAAAGTCGGAGAATAACAATTAGATAAATACTGGAGCCAACCTGATGGGATGAAAGCACCTTGATGAGCACTTCTCTGGAGCACCATAGTGTAACACGGCTCGGGGAAGGACATGGTGCTTGAGCTGGTTGTTCAGAGCTGAGACAAACCCACTTCAGCACAACGGCTTTGGGTTGTACTTTCAGGCTCGCACCCAGACCAACGGGACCGGGTGTATCTCGCACCTTCCCTTCTCAAGTAGCCACAGGTCAAACTTCACCACTGGGTGTCAAAGTTGTCAAAGGAAAGAGCTACCCCTGTTCTGCGACGTCATTCCAGAAGCTTGATCCATGTATTCTCGTAGGGTTAGGGCCCAAGAAAGATGAGCATCACCAGACTTACAAAAGCTCAATTGAGTCAGTAGTTAGATAGGGATCGAAAAATACAAGAAAGAAGATCACACTGGCCACGTGCTGCTCGCAGGATGCCAGGGCACTCAGGGCTGCTCTTGGCAATATCGTCAGGGGTTCAGCACACAGTGTACACATACAGTGCAAGCTCTGATAATATGCCATACATCTACCGTGCAAATATGTTTCGCACAGTGGCGCAGCATCTCCAACCTCGAGACCTCAACGCGCTTTCATTAGCATCTAGCAACAGACAGCTTTGTTGCTTGACGACCTCTATCGCCGCCTTGATGACCCAGCTTCATGTCGTCGCGCAACGCCCCGGCGGTCACGCCTGGGCCATCCAATTCAAATTGGTCGTCCCATTTGCGCCAATTCAGTAGAACAAGCGTTGATCGGTCGCAGGAACAGCTGTCGCAGCAGTCGCAGCAGCATCAGCCACAGCTCCCGCCACCGTCCCCGGACACCGTTTCTAGCAACTCAACAATTTGCGATCGCCCTTCCTCTGGGAGGGCGCGTACAGAGCGCAGATACACCGTCACTGTCAACGAGTCGTTCGCCCGCGATGAGGTCCTTCTCAACCTCGACCTGGTCGGTGACGATGTCAAGGCCGGCAACCTGGTGGCCATCGACGTCGTCAAAGCCGATACGGAGAAACATTCCCATGACCGCGGCCGAGATGCCGCAGCTGACGGTGGAAAGCGTTACATCTGTGTCGTCAAGGACATGCCCAAGGAGCTGAAGATGCGCTACCAGGGGGTCGAGGTCTACGTTGCTAGGCATATAGCAGATGTCTTTGGCATGAGAAAGGGGTCGCAGGTGACACTGACACCTGTAAGTTGAAATATGGACACATTTCTCCGTTGTCTCTCGCACCGCATTTACTAAGATTGCCCCGTCTAGCTCGACGCAAACACACCCGCCATCGAGGCGTCGCATGTGGAGCTCAGCTTCAAGGACCAGTACCTCTCCCGAGCAGACATGTGGCGGTTGGCCGTCAGAGAAATGTCGGAGAGGACGGTATACAAGGGGCAGTTCCTCCTATTTCTGGGCACCATCAGGGCGCAGGTCACCGCCGTCTACGTTGACGGCCGCAAGGTCCAGTCCGCTTTCTTTGGTCGAGATACTAAGCCCATCTTCCGTAGCGAGTCTTCTCGATATGTGCTATTTGTCCAGATGGCTCGCGAGATGTGGGATTTTGATTCCGACGGGTCGGGGGAGATTATCTTCAACAAGGTCGTCAATGGCTTCCTGCCCGCCTTGTTCAAGAAATGGGTCGCCCTCAAGGTGAAGCACCTGGTGACAATCGTGCTGTTTGCCCGCGTCGAGTATGACACGGGTATCTCGGCCGACTTTGCCGGTACTGCGGTTCACAATGATTACTACACCGGTATTCATACGTCTGGGGAGCGGCGGCCCTACAAGGACTTCTACCGCGTTGTGGTCAGCGAAATGGCAAGCGGCGAGTGGACCAAGATTCTTCACCAGCTGAAGCGCGAGTTCAATCATTTTAGGAAAGATATTAGCACGTACCATCAGACAGCCATGGGCCCGCTGTTCTCAACCGCCGAGGACTCCGTCGACAACGCAGACACTATCAACAGGATCAAGGCGGATGCCTCAAAGGCCATGTACGGCAATTTCCTCGAGGCCATCAACATGGCCTCCTCGCTGTACGCCAATGACTACATCGACCGGGACCTCATGAGAACCGGCATCTCTATAGTCGTGATAAGCGCTAGCCCTGGTGTTTTTGAGGTGGACTACGAGACTCTGCGCAGGACAACCGAAGCACTGGTGGGCACTGGGATTGGTATTGACTTGATATGTGTGCCTAAGATACCGCTGCATTCTGTGCCGTTATTCCGGTACCGGAACCCGGCATACCAGGGCTCTTCACAACGAAAGCCCAAGGTAAACCTGAGTCGGGGGAGCACACCTAAGCAGGTGACCTCTGCATTTGGGAGTTACACGAGCCTTTCTGGTTCCTTCTCGCCAAGCAAAGGAACCGACATCACTCTCCGAGGGGATACTGCTAGTCCAAATGCGGCCCGCGATGAATGGTGCTTCGCGCTGCCCCAATGGCTGCACGTGTCGTACTGGACTGGCTCTTCAGAGGAGACCCTGTCATACCACGGCATTGCGTTGTCGGTTTCGGACAGCTTGCAGGCAAAATCTGGTGAAGAGTTCCCGATACGATGCCGCATGTACGACCTTCAGATGCGAAGTGTCATGGAAACCAACGAAATCGAGACCAAGCCGCTTCACACCGACCCCTACTATCCGCTGAAGGCTGTTCAGGCAAGCCGCATCCCGAATCCGCAGCTCGGCCTCGACGGGCGTGTCTTCATCCAGAATACGCGAGTCCCAGAAACGCTCTTTGACCATGTCTATGGCTTCCAAAAGTTCGCCCCTGATAAGAACAGTGGGCGTGTAGAAAAGTCGATTTGGAAACACCTGCAGGAATATGACGACTCAAGAGCACGTCTGCCACTCACACGGCGTACACCAATTCACCGTAGACACGCAAGAGATCACGACGACGTGTCGAGGCGGCAACTCTTGGAAGACACCGGCCTCCTCGGTACATCATTCACTGAGCGGCGTCTGTCTGTGCAAGGGAGGCCGACTGGCTTGTCGGCAGAGTATCGCCCAAGCTCCGACAGACTGCAAGTGCCTCTCGTCAGAGGCAAACCTGCAGACCATTCTGATGTAGAGTCAAGGTTGTCGTCGCCGACGAAACCACCAAAGGCGATCAGGCAGATAAGCCTCGGATTCCGGGGGTTCGGCATCGCAGCTCCAAAAGCAGCCGTGGCTGAGCTTAGTGTTGAGACTGTAGTTGCCTCAAAGAATGCGGCATCTTCGAGAATGACACCAGTTAAGGCGAGCCAACGACCACAGTCCCCAATGAAGCCAATAGCTGGGACACCCACGCCGTCTCAGGGGCGCGCATCGCCACTGTCCTTTGCCCAGGGGCTTCAGACTCCTGTCACACCAACGAGGCCCATCGTGATCAAGAGCCAGCCGCAATTAGCACCGGAGTCAGCAGCGAGCGTTGCCGCGGGATCCATGCTCTCGTCTACACTCCGTCCGGAACGCGTAGGCAGCGACCTCGACCTCCAATTTTCCAATGCAATCAGAGCAGAAGACGCAAAGAAAGTCTACCACTCGAAGCTTCTTGCGGGTGTGCTTCCAGAATTGCCGTCAACGTTGTCGCCGACCACGGCCATGTCACCCTGGTTGACAGTACTTAACCCGTCAAATCCAGTTTCTAACGAGGTCGACATGGCTACTCTCTATAGCCGCTGGCAGCACGTTTTCCCGAGACCTTCGGACATGCAAATCATGAAGTGGAAGTCGCTGTGTTCACCGGCGGCTGTCCCGCTCACAACAGAGTATTTCCCACCCAAAGCACAGTTTGAGGCCGAGTACGAACGTCAGCCGTACAACGTTTCGCAGAACCTAGATGACGAGCTGACGGAGGAGCCGAGGACCAGAGATGAACTTCTGCGAGAGTTGATCGCACTGAGATTTTCCCAGGGGTTCCAGATTGTGGTCGGCCCCGCCGTGGCGAAGGCCTTTGGGCAGAAGCAGCTGAAAGTAGCCGACGTCTTCTCGCGTGACAGTGCGCTGGAGGACGGTACGAGCATCTTCATGTCTGTCGGTAACACGATCCACCAGTTGTCATGCGTCAATGGCAGCGAGGTCGAGGTCAACATCTTTGTGCGCAAGTCCGCAGGGGTGTTTCAGCAGCTCTATGACAACCATCCGTTGTACAGACCCGCTATGCGCACCCTGTTCGACAGCAAATATGAAACAGCCGAGTTCGAGCTCGGGTCGGTGAGGCCGGAGAGAAACTGGAACTTCATCGACTCCTTTGTTGCCGGACACAACGACGATATGACGGATCAGCTCCGGTTCTGGAAAGCCCGTTTTGTGTTAATTCCTATGATTGGCAGGCACTCATCTTATCCAAAGACGCAAGGCGATAGTGACGAAGAGATACGTATTGAAGGCATCCGAAAACTCGGCCAGATCTGGCAGAAACACCGCTATATTCCGCCAAATGAACGGCGGTACCAGAGCATTGGGAGTCGGCGCAGAAAAGACATGAACCCACTGGACATAGTTTACAAGACAGATGACCCGTCTGTGGTGATTGCCGCCGAGCTCGAGACTCTGCCTCTCATCGAAGGTCTTGATCCCGCAAGCCGCAGAGGGCAACTGGTGCGCAGTCGGGAGCAGTTCAAGAAGAAGAGCTTCAACTTGGCCGCACTTGCGGAGGCCATCCAGCAGCCTGTCGAGAATGGGGGTGTCAGAATGCAAAACCGCAGATGGCATTTACGTCTTCACTACAACTGTTTTATTGGATCGGATATGACCAGCTGGCTCATGGAGAACTTTGAGGATCTCGAGGATCGCGAGGAAGCGGAGGCACTTGGCAGACGTTTGATGTTTACGGATGAGGACAGGCTCAAGGATAAGGACAAGGGAGATGGCAGCAAGGACGCAAAGAGGGAGACGGGTGGCCTCTTTGTCCACGTGGAGAGGCGACACCCCTTTCGAGACGGGCAATACTTTTATCAGATCAGCAGCGACTTTGCGAAACCGCACCCGCCTGGATGGTTCATCACGAGGCGAAGCCAACCTTCGGTTCCCTCGACGCCACTGACGGATCACACGCCACGCGACTTGCAGAGGACAGGCCTCCCAAGGCCAACATCACTCCATGAGGAGAACTCACCGAGCTCGGGGGCCACGACTCCCACCGCTCCCACGGCCACGGCCGCGGCGCCGGCCGCTGGCAACACTAAAAAGCCCAAGGTGGTACTGAGCAAGGTGATCAAGTACGACGTGGATCACCGGAAGCGGTCGTACCGGCCAGAGATCGTCGAACTGCACTACGACAGGCTACACAACCCAGATAATTGCTACCACATCCGCGTCGATTGGACAAACGCGACAGCGAAGCTCATCGAGGACGCCATTGAGATGTGGGCGCGCGAGGCGGCTCCTTACGGGCTCAGACTGGTCGAGGTGCCCATCGCTGAGGCATGTGCCATCACCGACATCAACCCATTTAGGCGGCCCTACAAGATTTGTCTAGCAGTGCCGCCACCCGACCAGCCGCCGGTGACTTACTATGAACCCAACTCATTTGCGCCACAGGCGCAACCTGGACCTCACTTTTACCAAAAAGCCATCCTCCGCAAGTTCGACTTCATCCTCGATGTCGAGGCCACATCCAGCTTTCCCACCGACGTTGAAATAACGTACTCATGGGGCCGCCCGGCCTTCAAGTACACCCAGTACATCCACCGCACGGGTGTGATTATGGCGGAGATCACGGATACCGGAGACATCATTCTTTTAGCCAACCGACTGTATAGTAACAGGGCGACGCTGGCAAGAGAGAGGGAGGTACAGAAGGAAATACGTGGCGCGAACGAGCAGCAGCAACAGCAGCAGCAAGTCTCATCTTCCCAAATGGACCGCATGGGTTCTGGTCAGGGCCCCAGGATTGTCACGTCTGGGTCCTATTCTCCCTATGGTATTGTGGAGCCCACACCCGTCGCATCACCCTCATTCAAACCTACGTTCTTGTCTCCCGTGGTCCGACCTAGCGCGGCTCCCGTCCAGCAATCCAGTCTAGGCTCTTCCCCTTCCATTCCTGTCTCCTCTACCAGCGCGTTCGGCACCCCCGGCCAGTTCAAGCCAAGTCCCGGGGGGAACAGCCTGGCGGGCGGCATGTACAGCCCCCAGGAACCAGAGCATATTAAGGACGAGCTCGAGGCTTTCTGCAACGATGGACCAGCCCTGGACGCCTTTTACAAGGAACAGCAGCTTCTGGAGAAAAGCAGCCTGGACAAGGTGCAGCAGCAGCAGCAACAGACAACGGGATCAGCAGGCGTGACACCAAGATTTAACATAGCGGGCACTGTTGTGGCAGAGACAAATATTCCTGTACTGGGACTGCCCCCAGCAGTCATTGTGGCCAACAATGCGGCCAACAATTCTGGGCTGAGGTTGGACATCGGGGGCAGCGCTTCGAGCTTTTCGCCGAGAGTGAGCAGCCCGGGCTTGATGCATGCTTCGCAAATGTTTGGGAGGAGAGGGAGTGCCCAGGACGCGATGCTGGGGCTGAGGATGACGAGCGGCAGTAGTACTCTTGGTGGCGGGGAGAGAGATGAAGGGAAGAAGTAAGCTGTCTGGATATCTGGAGATGAATGAATGTAAATCAAATGTGTTGTACAATAAAGGCTCCGACCAAAAAGAAAGGGGCGCCCAGGTTATAATTGTGTATAAAAAGAGACTCTACAAAAGAAGACTTGTCGCCGGCCTCCAGCTTGTTCTTACACGGCCAATTCCAAACAAACAACACCTTGCTCCCGACAGACTAAGACACAACCATCGTTGCTTGACCACTTACCAGACACTGGAAAATTACATTACTGTACTGTTTAAATGGCTTCAAAATTCAGCAAGCTCTCGTTTGTGTAACAGTAGGCCTAGCTTACACTCAATCGATGAGCCTCTAACAAATGTGAAGCCTGTGTGGTTCCTCCCCTTTTGGATAACAATGGCGTGTCCTGGCAGCAAGAAGGGATCTTCCGCATTGGCTGGGAAACGCTTTTCTGTGTTTTTACTAAGGGCTTCGCAGTTAAGCGGTGAGTGCATTAACCTCCATTTTAGCTAGTAATCGATGGCAAAGAAACACCAACAATGTCCAACTTGTTGAACCTCGGGGAATGTCATCAGAGCTACGGATTATCAGGATTACCCCGAGCGGCATCGCTTCGCTGCACAACGTCCAAGGAGCCGTCTCTGCGGTGAAACGAGGCTCGGCACATTCATGCCACCCCCATTGCAACCCGCCCCCATCTTGCAGAGAGCAGCCAACTCCCGTCCCGACTTCCGATCGAGATTCCATACTTCCCGCCCGCTTTTGACAACCTCATCTCATCTGAATGGCTTTAAACGATACATGAAGAGGTTAAACTATTGCCAATAGGACAGCCATTCGAGCACTGTGTATTATCAGCGGCATGCACCACGTCGTGGGCAATCTCGCCAGCATCTCGGCTTTGGGGGAAACCTGGGGTCGTTGGTGTCAATTTGCTTGATCGACAACCGTCCAAAGTGGCCCCTGTCGATAACAGTCTCGGTGGGCGCGCCTCTCGCTGCGATCAAGCGCCTCATCGGCTTCCCGCGGATTCCGCCCCGCACTTTCCCCCTCACTGGAGGTGAGATGACAGGGGTTGTTGCCATCTGAACCTTTCAGTTTCCATGCGCCGCCCGTCGTCGTCGGGGTAGGTTGCAACTTGCAAGCACGATGTGATGGGCGAGGAGACGGTGAGCGTGCCAGTCGCTTGCTTGGCGGTGAAGCCACTCGCCGCATCCGGGTACCTCGTATGAGATTTGCTCGGTACCTGGGCTTGCCTTCTCTGGGCAGATTAGGCTGGGACCGACCTAGGTACGTTTGGTTCTCGTCTCTGGGTGCGGTGCGCTCGAGGGCACTCTATCCTCGACTACAACGGGCGCGCGGGTGCTTGCGTTCAGTTCAGTTTGACTCGGAATCGACAATGGCCTGCCATCAGAAGCACGCGCCCTCGCCAAGACGCGCACCCAGGGAACTGGCCCGGGCCGGCAGCGCAGTGCAACAAGGTGTGCCGGCTAAATCCCCAATCACACCCAGGCGCGCGTTCCGGGTTTGATGCTTCAAGGGGTTCCTGTAACTGCAACCCACGGCCGGCCGCCTGCGCTACCTTACCTCCCCAACGCAGGCCAGACCTCCGAGACACGATGACATTTGACAGGGGAAAAAGGAAACGCTGTTGCATGGCAGGCCGGAATGGATTGGGGCGGCAAAAGATTATTGCTCACCTGTCAAAGGTAACTCGGATTACTGCGTAAAACCTCTAAAGGATTCGAGTTTGTGCTGGTCGCTTGCTTTTGTTCACGACTCACACTCGACCCATCGGCCTAATTCCGTCACTATCACTCGATTCAATTCTTGGGCTGGCGCAGGACGCACGAGCACACCTCATCATTTATTGTCTAATTATTTCTTCGCATTGAGAAGCTAGCTCGAGGTAGTAGGCGGGAAAGGATAATCACGACCAGATACTCCTTAATTATCATTTCCCTTGGGATTTTAATCATACCAAAATACGGTAGTAACTCGTCATGCGCTCCCACAGCGTCGGAGTCGCTGCCGCGGCGCTGGTGGCGCTCGTCACCACGACGTCGGCGGGCATCGTCCACATCACGTCCTACGCGGGGACGCTTACCACGCTCAGGCTGACGCTTGGAAGCGGAAGCGAAATCACCACGCAGTCCTCGCTCCAGTCCATCACCGCAACTGCCGAGTGCGGCGCGAACCCAGGCTGGCTCAGTCTGGTCGGAGATGTCCTCTACTGCCTTGACGAGGGCTTCGGCAAGCCCAATGGCACACTTGCGTCCTTCCGCGTTGGCCCCAGCGGCCAGTTGACGCTCCTCAACAAGACGCTCACCGTCGCAGGGCCAGTGAGCGCCGTGGTGTTTGGCGAGGGGGCCAGAGGCCTGGCCGTTGCCGACTAGTGAGTGCACCCTCAAGACAGAATCGGGCGTCTGGCAGGCCTAGCGTACCTCCCTACACCTCTCCTACGTGGTTTGATACCACCATACCCACCCCATGGCACAGCTACCGGGGAACTAGAATTGAGGGCGGCCCGTGAGCGTACCAAAGCCAACAAGAGAAAACATCGTTGCAAAGGAAGAAAAAAGAAGACCGAGAAGAAGCTAACAATCTACTGCCTGTCTGACAGCCAGGGATCCGGTATCAACACATTCAACATCGCCGATCCGACCCGCCTCACGCCCATCCAGTCCGATGTCTTCAAGTTGACCAGACCGGGGGTCAACCCCCAGCGCCAGGAGGCTCCCCACCCTCACCAGGCGATTCTCGACCCCACCGGCAACTTCCTGGTCGTGCCCGATCTCGGCGCAGACCTCGTCCGCATCTTCGCCCTGAACAAAACCACCCTTGCCTACCGGGCCGTGACCTCGCTTGCGACCGCGCCCGGAAGTGGGCCCCGCCATGCGGCCTTCGTAGTCGGCACGGCCAAGACTTTCTTCTACGTGATCAATGAGCTCGACAATACGCTGGTAGGGTACGAAGTAGCGTATAACACCAACGCTACGCTTGGCTTCAAGCAGCTCTTCAGGACTAGTACGCATGGGGACTCCTCTACGCGTCCGAACGGCACTACTGCTGCTGAGATCACGCTTTCGGTGAGTTCCTGACCTTTACACATGTACACCTTTGCAGCTTCACAACCTCCTTACTCACCCCCTTTACCTACCCACCTCGTCTACACCCTTCAACCGCCCCCTCACCTACCCTACCCCGCCTCATGCAAGAAACCAACCAAATCAACCCCACCAAACCAGTAAACTAACCCCCTCCCCCCCCTAGCCGGACACAAACTTCCTCCTCCTCTCGTCCCGCTTCGAACGCCTCCTAACAGTCCCCAACCCCTCCCCATCCAACAGCACCGCCATCCCCTCGGACCCCCTTATCACCTTCTCCCTGGACAAAACCACCGGCCTCGTAGCCCACCGCCAGACACGTGCCGCAGGGGGTGTCAACCCGCGGCACTTCTCGTTCAACCGGGACGGGACGCTGGTTGGTGTAGGTCTCCAGAACGAGGGGCGGGCGGTGGTCATCCAGCGGGATCCGGGGTCGGGGTTGCTGGGGGATATTATTGCGGATGTGGAGGTGGAGGGCGAGGTGAACTGTTTTGTTTTTGATGAGGGGAGGGATGATGTTTAGCTCCCCATGAAGGGGACTGGGCAGGAATTGCAGGCTAGAGGATGAGGATGGGAGATTGGGTGCTGAAAGGTGAATGGGAGCAGGGAGTTGAGCTTGAGCTTTGCGGGATTGGGAGTTCGGAGTTGCTGCTGCTGCTATTGTTATTGTTGTGTAGCACGATGCGATACTGATTTCCCAGGGGGTGAACTGTCGTAGCACCCAGGAAGAGGATAAGGCCAGCTTGGTAGTACACTACGATGTTGTTCCCTCAGGGGGTCGTAGCAGCCAGGAAAGGGGCAAGGAATTTGGTATGATATGGTAGGGCAGCCATTTTAGCAAGGGGCAAGTAATGAGCGGGACAGCTACGACATGGAACGAGAAGAGAGAACAGGACCGAGCGGATCAAAGAAGGGTGACGTCGAAGGGCGCGAGTCGCGTCAAGGAACAAGCAGGTCGTCGTTGGACGTGTACGTGATACCCAAGCCAAAACCCGGGCTGAGGCGAAATTCATCGCCAGCCATAGGTCGAGGTCCTTTCAGATGGGCATGAATTAGAATAAACAAGCATCTTAGTGATGATACCGTACCAAGCGCGGTTGCCAGCGAGCTCAGGTCCAGGTCAGGTAGATTGCCCATCTGGCGTGCTGTCGACCCGTGCTGGGTGTGTTGTTGGTCGTGGTGACCTGGTTCCCAGGAAGTCTGGAATATCCAACTACACAACTAACTCAATACCTTTCCCGGATTTTGGTCGGGATGGAGGTCTACGTTGTGATATCGACAGTATCTCTATAGGTACCGTGCGCAGGGTCGGTTCCTCTGATGACCTTTTGCATTTGGTGTTAGTCGTTGGATTGGTGAGACTCGTATGTCTGGGAGGCGAAATGAGCAGGGATGCAAAACTTGGCAGTGTGAATCGTAGAGTATGTGCATGTGCATTGTCCGCATTTTGGTTCGCCCCGGACTTTAACATGTGGTTTCGGATACTAGTTTGGCTTATTGGGAACATGTAGGGCCTGGTCTTGGGGAGCCCCAGCGAGATGAGTTCAGCTAAGAGATGAGGCGATAGTAGCGGCGAGATAATATCACAAGCGCGATGTGCCGCACCAGAGTCATATCCGGTCCCTCATCTTCTCTAGCCCGTCGATCATATACGAACCGTGGTCATGTGCTTCTGCAGCAAGTTGCACTGGACACTCCGCACTGCAAGACCCATGCTCGCCATGCTGCGTCCAGAGGTATAATTCCCCGAAATATATTTCCTGACGGGACAGCTCGTTAGGTTGGTGATGGGATTGGAGACCTGCCGTTCCAAGCAGGACTTGCGATGCTGCCACGAAGGAATTATCGATCTTGGACTGGGGAGCGACGCCGTGGCTTGAGGGACTGGAGCGTATATGGCTCGGTGTTAAGTTATCACGACGTTGCTCGGATCATTGCTGAGAGCAACAAGCCCGGTGCAACGTGCGCCCGAGGCAACGTGCGCCCGAGGAGAGCTAGACATGCCGAAGCTTCTCCTGAAACACAACAGAGAGAAGAGAAACACTGTTTCAAATTGGGTTAGTGGCGGAGAGCCAATAGGTCCCAACTAGGCAGGTGTCATCGTGAAATCGTTGGCAGGAAAACCGGGACTGGAGTCATTGTGGGAGGGGACGCCGTGGAGAGTTTTTCTGTGCTAGTGAAAAAGACAAGGTGTTGTGTTGAGCTGGACGTGCATCGCCAACTACCCGGCTCCATGTTGGAGACCAGGGCACGTCAATGTTTTGCGCACAGCAGCCAGCCGCTCCCACGTGTTTGGGGAGTGACGACCTGCACGTGTGCTGCATGCAACTGGGAACGAATGTAGGTACGGAAGCTGTGGGGCATACCATGTACGCCTCCGGAAGGGAAGGGACTTGCTTATTGCGGCGAAGGGTCTCCCGGAGGGTGGGGGGCGGGAGGCGTTTGTCGCTGCTGCCCTTGCCCGGCCGCCGGAATGAAATCTGTCCTGCATCGAGAGGTGCACCCGGGCAACCAGACATGAAAAAACTCTGGTTCTAGGGAGGATAGCAAAGGGAGGAAACGAGGCGCTTAACCCGTACGACGCGTAGGGGATAGCATTGTGTAGCAACATAACGGTGAGGGGTAAGAACAGCCGAGAGCTGGTCTCCGAAGGGACTGCTAAATCCTCAATCCGGGGACAACATTGACCTGCCCTGAATGTTACCGCCTGTCGGCAAAGGGACTGAACTGCCCTGGACCTAACAAAGCTGAGGAGGGAGCGAGGATTTTGATGGTACCGGTCGGGAAGTGTGAGATCCCACGATGGTAGTTCGCGTTGCGATTCCCTTTCGTCAAGCATCCCGCACAGGCGTGACGCTACCCTTTGGCCTTGCCGCCGTTACGCTCGGAAGGTCGGGGGGCGTATCGAGATATCAGGCATTCGTGAAGCCACACCGTCGTGGAGCGTAGCATGCTAGCTGCAAGCGAAGCTTCCCAACACAGGCAGAGCTCCATGATCGGTGAACGGACACTTGTTAGGTTCCATCGGGGCCGACCCCGGCCGGCGGACGGAGGGCTTCGGGGGATGGGCACGAGTTCTGCGGAGTACAGCTCGGCACCAGAGAGAGGGCAAGTCCTGGCATGGCCGGGCATGCAGCGTGCAGCGCGGACCATGCTTCTATCGCGACAGTTTAGCGGGTATGCTCATATTCCCAGGGCCTAGACGGCTTCTCATCGACGGCGTGTGCCGCTTAATATATCAAAGCCTCCCCGTGACCATTCCGGCCGGCGTCCAGACGGGTCCGCCTCGTGCGTCTCGCAGCACGTCTCGCAGCGAACGCTCACCGAGGGGGTTGCCGAGCTGGCAGCTGACACGAAACTGGCAGCTGCCTGGCCGGGAGCGCTCTGCTGTCGTGCTGTTGCGGCACACACCATGCGTACCGGTATTTGCACCTACCTAGATAAATAAGTGGTTTGGGGGTGGCTCACGGGCGGCGATGTGGTGGAACAAGACGTATTCGCCGCTGAGTGTTTCCAGGTTCCCCCCCCGGGGCTGCACACGTTGACAGCGGGTGCCTCAGGTTCAGGGTACTCACTGGGATGTGGCCGATGAGCTTCCTGGAATTCCTAGAAGTTGGCACAGCCAACCAAGGCCGCCGCTTTGTTGATTATTACAGGTTCGCCAAGTCCCGCTCTGAAGCAAAGGTGATGAGTTGCGTCAAGCTGAGACTGTCAGATGGCTTGGTTTGGCTTGGGTCGCGCGCAAACGCATCGCAGCACAAGGTTCAATTCCTCTGGCAGGAGTGGAAGGTACGAGGTAATCGGACCGACATCCGCCTTCTGCACACTGGGAAATTCGGCGTCGAAGATGACGCTAGCGGGCTCGCCTACAATAAATGCATGGCAGGTGCAGGCGACGGCGTTCGTCGCCGCTGACCACTCACAACGCGCAGCCATTCCGGCCTTCTGGGATGTCGCGCGCTGTGTGATTGATTTTCAGTTACGGTGCTCTGGAGTCTGAGGGCGCGCCCGTCAACAGACGACAGACGACAAACCAGATGCACGGCGCCCGAACAAGCCGCGCAAGTCCAAAGCAGCAGCAAAATACGCCCTGGCCTAATCCTCAACAGGACTGTGCAATATACAGCGACACCGCGAGGGTCATCTTGAGTCGCTGAGTGGCCAGACGCCAGCGATCCGAGCTCGTCCTAAACTCGGTTCCCACTATACAGAGTGGCCCCCCCCTCATCCGTCACCCCATCCACCCGCCGACAACCCCAATATCGCAATATCCGCAAGTTCTCTCGGCTACCTGAAAATAGGATTCTGGTGCTCTGCTGAGATGCCCCTCCAGGCCAGGCCCAGTGGCGAATTATGGTGTGGCCCATGCCCGCCCACAGGCGAGGCAGGCGAGACAGGCTCACGGGACTCTCGTCAAAGCCCTGATGCAGAGCTTCCTGCGGCGGTGACGAGCTCGGCGATGACGGTTCGAGAGCACATGACTTATGGTCTGGTTCCTTCCTCGGGCCACGGAGGGACGAGGGACGAGGTACGGCGACAGCTGTGTGGAATGCAGGTACATGGCCCTTCCGTCTGCCCCGCCGTCCAGCCAATCGCCAAACACGTCCTTCCTCTGCAGCAGGGGATCAGCAGGGTGGACAGCAGAGAGGGAAAGAAAAGCACCTGGGGGGGGTGAGTTCCCTGCTCCACGACTCCCCCATCCGGGGATGTGGGCGAACGGAGCGGGGAAGCATCAACCTGAGGGCGACTACCACGCTAGACGGGGTGAGGGAGGGTCAGAACTCGACTGGCTTGACCTTCTCGAACGCCTTCTCCTTCCCAATGATGGGTGACGCGGGCGCCGAGAGATTGCGTAGGGGCGACGCTGCCAATTGTCGAATTTATGGCTAAATTGGAGACCGCGAGGGTTGTCCAAGCCTTATGGGTTTGGGGTTTCCCAGAAGGCGGAGGCGACCCTTAACAGAGCCTGGTATAGCCCTCCAATGCGACAAGACTGTTCCTCCTGGCTACACGGCGATGTGAGTGGCGGGAGACATCGCCCGAGCTGTCTAACGGGGCCAACACTACGCAGTACAAATTTGCGGGTCTGCAGTAAGGGGGGTGCCGGTGCCGCTCGGTCGAGACGGTGACGGTACCGACAGCAGACTGGACCCATCGTCTAAACGACAAGCAGCGGTGCGTCAAGTAACTAGAAAAGCAAACTACATGCTGGCTACTGTCGACCGGCGGGTAGAAAACCTGACGAGAATGATCAATGAGGCTTGGAGCTGGTTTGATATTGGAGATAGCCAGCACACATACAACAAACGACATGGCATTTTCCAAATTTGGATAGAGCTGCCAGCCAATGCCCGTTCTGCGCGACAGTGAGGATTGAGCGACTTACCCCCAAAAAGTCCATCGCTGGGCTTGGGATTGGGATCTTACGCGGGCCTTTTCAAGTACACCTCCCTCTCGCGCTGGACGATGATGAAGGCACCCGCATTCACACTTCCCTTCATCCGGCTACCTCGGCGATGGCAAGGCGTCCAACAGCGCAGCTGCGATGCCCGGCGAGTTTCTCTAATGAAGGGGATGGCAGAGAGTCTGGCTGCCGTCGTAGACATCTCTCAGCCATGCACCCACCAAGACCGAAATGGCACCGCGAGCAGCTAGCTGCCCTGCCTCGCCTGGGAGGGGATAGCGCCGAGGGAACAGCAGAGCCTGTTGTCGCGGCGTTGCCCAGCGTCGGCGTTGTAAGCCGATTAGGTAGCAGACCCCACCTCCCCGCGTTGTTGATTTGGCGTTTCCCGAGGTCCCCCTCAAATTTTGTCTCTCAGCGTGTTCTGGAAGTCAAGCCGGCGGTTGATGGTCCATGATCTTCTCGCTCCGCAAATCTCGGGATCCACACAACCATGCGTTCCCGCAAACTGGATTGTGTAAGAGAGATGAGCAGCGAGGTGTCAGGTATCAGGTTCCCGCCCGTATTCCGCGCCCCCGACGGCATGCTTTTGCTCCCACTCGCAAGCACTCTCGAGCTATCCGCGCCAATGCCTGGCACCCTCGTGGCTTATGCAATGGGATTATGGGGACAACGCCTCGCCGAGAAATCGCCTTTGGGCGGGCCCCGAAACCGTCGAAGCACTGCTGGGGAAGCCACGGGCTCGACAGACCTTCTCTTGTTTTTCCTTTCTGGCCCAGCGTCCATGCGACCTCGGACAGGGGGGG
>Ga0247760_1000824_pt1 | contig 31830 bp, 32 predicted proteins | sample UWRJL171409R4_FD_179936 | JGI IMG/M metagenome (GOLD analysis project Ga0247760, IMG submission 179936) | Plant litter microbial communities from Arlington Agricultural Research Station in Wisconsin, United States - UWRJ-L171-409R-4 | ecosystem: Environmental > Terrestrial > Plant litter >... | reverse complement strand
CTCTTTCATGTTCTACTGCCCATCTAGTTCTACCATATTCCCGGCGCCAACCGCCCTATCGTAAAACATGAAATACCATGGGTATCAATCTTATCATCAATGTCGAACCGGCCGACAACATCCATCACTGTGGAACCAAAAACTTGTCAATATCCACCCGCTCATACCAGGCGATATGATTTAAACTGATCCAGTGTAACGCGACACGATCGTATGAGACCAAGAACAGGTGGGCCGGGACAAATTCGTCTTGGACTGTTAGCCTGAGAGAACCAGGGGACGAGTGTACCACTTACTGTTGACAAATCCATGCCTAGCAACTTGTCCCTGGGCTCTCACCACCCTCACCCCCTCAAACGGCGGCTCATCCGCAACATACTGCTCCTCTGTATTGCCGACGTCGAAGGTGACAAAAGAGTACTCGCCCCGAGGGACATGCGGATCCCCGGTCAGTTTTACGGCATGCAGTGGACCTACAACCGTGACTGCTTCCTTGCGCTGTGCAAACCGCTCGTCGCTCTCGTGTGGCCCCCGCATAAGGCGCTCAGGATGATGGCGCGTCCACATCCTGAGCTTGCGGAGCTTGACGTCGATCTCGGTCTCCTCTCCGGCCTGTCTAGCAAAAACGCTGTCCATATATTCGGCCTCCTCTTGTTCGTCCATGTCTGGCTGGTGGAAAAAGAGGAACTCGCACCCATTAGGGCCATAATCTCCAACCCAGATGCCGCGATATGGCTTTTCTGGGGTGGGCTTGTACATGGCGGGATCAATCGTGCCGAATGTGGCAAGCTCCTCTCCGAAATGCACTCCGGCAGGGGCGGGCGCGTTGTCCTGGGCCGTTGGCTCGGGCTCCATGTCCAGCTGGTGGAAGTGGTTGATGCCCATGTACAGTTCGATCCACCGTCGAAGACGGAAGGCCCCGGGGAATATCTGGTCCGGCTTAAAGGGGATCGTGTCAAAGGTATCGTCCATAAGCTGATGAGGTCTCGTGTCGAAGGTGTCATCCATATGTTGATGGCCGAGGGCGCGTGTGGCAGCTGGAATCGACAGCGGTGGCCACACCAGACCGAGATTAGCGTCGGGCGGCGCCTCCTTGACCAAGAACAGGTCGGCACGCAGAACACTGCTCGCTCCAACCGTCATGTGGACGACAGGCTGGTAGGGGGCGCGTTTCTTCCCGCGTGCCCAGTTTTCCTCAGGATAGGCGAGCCAGTGTCGTCTCATGTACTTGCGCTCCTCCCAACAGGGGTTGTGGATGTCGCGAGAGATGCGGAGGATGGGACCTTCGCCGTGAAGCTCTACTTTTGGCGCAAACTTGCCAAGCATGATGGTCCTGTCGGGTCCCCAAAACTGAACTTCGGTGTCTGCGCGATGGGTATTTACGGCAACCAGCTGCAAGCCCTCGATTACCCCGAAGCGCTGGTCATAGCGGATGATGATAAGCCTACCCGCCATGTCTCTATCGGCGAAGAAGAGTTTGTTCTTGGGCAAGAACCAGAGATGCTCGTAGCAGGCGTACAGCTCGCGGAAGCTCTTGAATGGGTGCGGCGAGGTGATATTGTTGCCGGGGGTGCTTTCTTGCACAAGGCGACGCCAGATGACATCCGAAATGGTGTGCACGTGCAGGGCGCGGCATGTCAGCGAGACGGAGACGATATCCGCCATGGACAAGTGGCAGAGGATCTCGATTATGACCTCGGGGGGCATGAGCAGGATCGGGGTGGCTCCATTTGGGACGATTCCCTCTGCATCTCGAGTCAGCAACTATTCCTCGTTGGAGGCTCGGCACACACCAGGGACAGGCGCAACGTCCTTGCCCTTGCTCTTGCCCTTGGGTTCGGGGGCTGGACTTTGCTCCGTCGCAGCGGGCGACGCCATGTTCCTCGGGAAGTAATTCGGAAGAACCGAGCAGCGTGAGTTCGAGTCTACTCCTGTATTATTGCACGCGTTAGGTGTGGACGAAAGAGCAAGGACCCATCCGTGGGATCGGATCTGATGATGCAACGTCAGATGGCAGTTGGAGAAGAGGTGCGATGACGATGGGATGGAGGGTACCCCGCACCCCGCCGGGACCAACCAAATTTGGTGCGATCACTGGCTGGCCGAATTCTGGGGTCACGGGCTTTCCGACATCGGTCGGGCAGCATCGGACGTGTAAAGGACAGGAGAGGTTCCTCTTACTGCGACGTTTGTGGCCCGTAAGGTACGTCAAATCCAGGGCATGAGAACAAGAGCATCCTGGAATCCTGGGGCCAGGTACCGTGATTGCGACCCCCTGCAGAATAAACCCCGGCGCTGTCTGTCGACCCCAGGGGCGGCCCGCCGACTTTAGTGCAGTGCAGTATCTTGGGGCGCTATCTGTATCTTGGTGGGGTCACAGGACAACCTTCCGCTGAAGCGCGAAATTGTCCGAGATGGCGAGAAACCATGACATTGCTCTAGACAAAATTGGGCAGTATTCACTTTGACCAACTCGCGCTGGCTGGATTTTCTTTGGTTGTTTGGAGGCTGACAGCACACGTGTTCAACAACTTGTGCCCAATTTGAGCCTGGGTGGCGGATTTGCAAGCACATTTTCCGCGCATTTCTTGACGCGACCCGCCATCTTCGTCTCATCCATCCTCTGTCGGGTCTTTTTTTTTTCTGTCGCCAGCAACACCAAATGGCTTCCCTACTCCCAATCATCCAGGAGCTTCTCCCCATGATTCTCCCCGCCTCCATTTCGGTAACAAAGGCAACCGATATCGCGCCCCTGCCTCCCTCGCCGCCACCTCCCGGAGCCCGCCAACCGCCGCGAATACGGGTCTTGACGCGGGATGCCGTCGTCAACAAGACAGACAAGCTGTGTGCTACCGTTTTGATCGTGAAACCGAAATCTTTCACCACGATACGCCACAATGGCGAGCAGGGTTGGTGCGCATCAGCTTCGCATGGGATATGAGCTGACCTGCTGTTCAGATGCCATCATTTATGCTGCCTCGGGCACGGGGTATCTTCTATCCCTTACCGAGGACGAGGAGCTGAACGAAAAACCCGAGCGGCATCTTATTGAGAAGGGCGACTTTGCATTCATCCCCGCGTGGACGGAGCACCAAGCCGTCAACACGTCTCCAGACAAGGATCTGCACTGGGTGATGGTCCGAAGCGGGCCGCAGCCGGTTGAGGTTGATCTCATGGACTGGGGAGGCGATCAGATCGAGGATCCGTCACGCCAACGGTGACTAGACTCGGCCCGGGACTGGATTGGCTCGGTGTTTGGCAGCTGAGCGCTGTACTATTGACTCTGTCTAGACTACTTTGCTCAACTTGACGCCTCCCGTGTCGAGTATCTCCTCACCACGTCTACGATGCGGCTCCAGTGCTGTTTCTGCTCAAAAACTTGGGAGTGATCCAGCTCGGCGAACCACAACATCTGCACTCCTGTCGGCCCGGTAAAGTCTTGGTCCTTTGCGACATCAAACACATCCTCATCAGACACGTCAGCAAAGTCACCCTCTGTCGACAAATACCTAGCCACTGTCTTGGTATCGGCGATAAGGTCCCTCCCAGCGAGACAAACTGCCGCCTTCCGCCTCCTGTCCCCACCCATCAGCTCCTCGCGCCAGATGATGTTCTCCCTCCAGAAAAAATAGCGCCCCAGCACGCCCGCAACACCTACATCCATAGTCGCAAAGTACCACAGCTGCCACTCATTCGCGCGGGTCGGTTGCCGACGGGTGAAGTTGTAGGCTACATCAGGCAGGTGAAGTAGCAGCGTGACGGGGTCTACCAAGATGACGGCATCAACCCGATTCCCCAGCTCCGAACGCAGGATATGCGTGGTCAGGACAGAGCCGTAGCTATGGGATATGAGGACAAATCTATCCCATTCCGGGTGTGCGGCGAGGATGGCTGTCAGCTCAGACAAGAACTCTGGCCGGGAGAGGGGCGGTGATGTCAGTCGTGCTGAGATGGGCGGAAGCTCGAGAGCTAGAATGCCAATTTGTCCATTGTCGATCTCGCTGAGTGCAGAGAGGAAGGGGAGATAGGGGAACAGGCCGATGCCGATGCCGTGAAGGAACACCACTGGGAGATGCTTTGTGGAGCGGTGCGGCCGGTACCAGTAGGCAATGGACGACGGCGACAAGCGGTGTGGGGCGCGGAGGGCGGCCGTAGGCGGGAAGGAGTGGGTGAACTTTTTGATCAGGGTTAATGGTGGGTGGTGATACGCAAACCTCCGGAAGCGGAGCATCTGGTGGGTAAACATATCGACAATGCCGACGATGGCGTACCAGATGACGCTGTGATATCGGATGGGAACGGCATCGATCGTCAGCCTCAGTGGAATGGCGGAACCTCGACCAGCTGGAAGGCGCCGGCCGAGCGACATTTCAGTTTGGTCGAGGAAGTCCTCCAACTCATTTTGGTCGGCGTCTGTTTCAGCCTCGCCATCGCGATCGAAAAAGCCCCAGAGAATAAAATCACGGACATTTTCGCGCCTGATATCATTGAGGTCGGCACCGAGGAACCAGAGCTGGAGGTACCGGTCCCACTGAGGGATGTTGGCAATGCATTTCTGGAAGAGCTCAGCGCGCTCTTTGCGGGTTAACGGAGGAGGGTGCTTTGCGAGTTGATGCAAGCGGGCTCGATGGGGGGCGTAGATAAATATTGCAAACGAGGTTTCGGCGAGAAGAAGGGACACGAGGGCAATAGAGCAAAAACTCGGGAGGTGAAGCGCCGCAGACAAAACTAAGAGCGTCACTTCAAATGCAGGGGCGTATTGGAGGAGAAGGATACATATACGAATAAAAAGGAGACGGGCCACCGAATGGTACAACATGATGGCGACTAGAATGGCGACGGGTTGAGGTTAAGAGCTTGTTCTGCAGCCTCGGGCCGGCCGCGCTGGTGGTGTTTGCGGGATGACGTACCACTGCGGTGTGGTGCGGGTGGCAGTATGCTGTGGCGTGACTATTTTTGTGGTCCATGATTGGCTGTATTTCTCGTCCAATCATGACCAACAAGACTTGTGTTGTCTTCCATCAAGTCTGTTTCCCCAATGCACCATGGTCCTTTCAGTTAGTGTACTCGCAAAGGAGAATCCACTGGGACAAGAAGGTCAAGTCGGTCATCGGCTGGAAACCTCGAAACCTTGTTATTGCCCCATGACCACCACTTTTGACATCTGGCCCCTAAGCCCTCCCATCAGGGCAAGCCCTCTTGTGCCCCCTCGAGAGGGTTTATTTGCGCCCGGAGGATAGAACCCACATACATCACGGGATTCCCTCCCCGTTCTTTTCCGAAATGTGAAAATGCCACGACTTTCCTGGTCTTCTTCGCTCTCCCCCATCGTGCTTTGGACTACCACCGCCCACCCCAACGACCTGGAGACAAGAAGACGCAAGACCAACAGCAATAAAGCAGACAAGAATTCCTCAGCTGTTTTTGCAGATTGCTCTCCTTTAGCCTTTTTCTTTCTATCGTGGTTCTCTCAGGTCTGCCTGGGCGCATTTTGACCGGAGGCAAGAAGGGGGCCCCGTCCATCCGTCCGTCCGTCCGTCCGTCAGTCCGTCAGTACTTAACTACTACCTAATCCATCCCTCACAGACAAACAGAGAGTCTCGGTCTACCTAGGTGTCTCAGTCAAGTCTGGCTTGGTCTGATCGAATTTGATCCAACCCAATCGACAATGCACGTTCTCCCCGTTCTCGCAATGGCCGCTGCCGCTGGCCACAGCCACGACAACTCCCTCGCCGCCGCCAATACTGCTACAGATAGTGCTACCGTCGGTCAATCCCTGTGGGTTCCTAACCCGTGGGGTGAGATCTCCCGGGTGGACATTCCCTCCCTCTCCGAACCTGAAGGCCCTGATGATGCCGCCATTCCCAAAGCCCCTTTGGAGAAAATCCCTCCGCTGGAGGAGAGCGTGGGCGCCGGCACGGACGCGGACATCGCTGCAGTTCCGCAAGCCCCAACGGCTCCGGGAATCCCTTCAGTTCCTGAGGCAGCTCCCCCGACTCCAGCAGAGGTCCCTGCCGTCTCGACAATTCCTCCCGTCATGGATGGGGCTGGCCCTACTGTCCTTACAGAAATCCCGTCCGTCTCAAAAGAGGGACATGATGTCGTCGCTTCTTCTTCCCCCTCCCCCGCAGAGACATCCGAGCTCTCCTCTGTCTCTGCCTGGGATATGCCCGGTATGTCTGACGGTGCCAAGCTAGCTGTCGGGCTCCTCATTGGGTTCCTCGTCCTTGGTCTCGCGTTTCTCGGGGTAAGGGACTTTTGGGGCAAGAAAAAGGCCAGTTTGCGTCACGAAAAATGGCAGAAGAAAAGGGATGTGGAGGCTGGTGGTGGCAAAGGCAAGAAACCCCGAGGAGATGATGATGATACCAAGGGGCGGAAGAAAGCTGCCGCTGTACAGAATCCCAAGCGAGGCCCCCGCCTCAATGGCTCTGGCCCGGGCCCTGAGATGTCGTTAGCGTTGTCGGCGTTGCCCAAGGCGAAGGTTGGAGGGTCCAACAACAGAAACAGAAACGACGATGACGACGACCTGGCTATCACCCCGGCGCCACTCCGCGAGGGTGACGCTGAGTATTTTAGCCGGTTTGGTAACTACGACAGGTACAAGTGGTCAAGCAGCCTCGACCAGTCTTCCACCTTTTTCTCTGGCAATACCGGCACCGGCAGCAACGCCAGCAATGACTTGAGTTTAAGCAGTCTCCCCAAAAACAATCCCATCATCCCCACCAAGCTTGAGCCCATCTACGAGGGCAGTACAAAGTCCAACGCCACCACCCCGCGCGCTTTGGCTGCTGTTGGAGGTCTCGGAGGTCTCGGAAGTCTCAATATCGGCCCGTCCGCCACTACTACGTACAGCGCTACTGCTAATACCACTACGGCAACCACAACTAATTCCAGTGTCATCGATACAAATGGTGGCCATGGTCGTGGCCGTATCTCGTCAGTTTCCTCATCAGTATATTCCGATGATAATGCAATCGGATCCAGTTCCGTTGCTGGTTCCATTCCCGATTCCATTTTCGGCGGCGGTCTCAACAATAACAGCAGCAGTCCTAGTATCGGAGCCGCTACTACTGCTACTACTAGACCCAGCACGAGTGCTGTAGCACCTCGTCCCAAGACTTCAAGAGGTGCACTCACACCCACATCCGCAGCCACATCCACACTTGCATCGACACCGACAACAGCATCCGCATCTACTCCTAGACTTGGATCCATACCCGCACTCGGGTTTGGATCCGGACTCGGAATGGGATTGGGATTAGGAATGGAAGCAGGTGATGGTAGGAATGAAGAATATACCTTCACACTTCCCCCTCTCGAGTCCAGCTCCGATCTGGGCATGGGAATGGGAAGTTCTCTAGCCGGATTCACCGCGCAGGGACAGGGACAGGCCACGTCTTCACCAGTGGGAGAGAGCCATAACAACACCAACAACCACAACAACAATGCTCATCACAACAATAATGATCATAACAAGAACAACAACAGCAACAAAAAGGGACAGGGACATGGAAAGGGACAGGGAAAAAAGGAAAAGGAAAAGGCAAAAGATCATGTCAGTAGGAACTTGGCCTCGGGTATGAGTTTGTCTTTGCCGAGAGAAGGGAGCTCATCCTTGAAATGATCCCCTTCCCTTCTTTCTGTCTCTGGCTCTGTTTTCGGCTGTCATATGCTCTGTCAGGGTCTGACATAGACTCTGTCATGGGATGTCACAGGCTCTGTCTCTGGATGTTGAGGGGACTGCCAAGGACGGATGTAAAAGGGGAAAAGGAGAAAAAAAGGCGGGGGGAGAGGAAAGGAAAAAAAATTAAAGGCAAAAAAAGTGAGAGAAGGGGTGGAGGGGGGAAGCAGAAGAAAAGTGAGGGAAAAAAGAAACGAAAAGAAAAAGAAAGAAAAAGAAAGAAAAAGAAAGAAAAAGATGTCCAAGACTACATCGGGCGGGTGGGAGGGTTGTTGGGAGTGAGAGTGAGGTGAATGAGAGAGCTGTTGGGAAGGTAAGGGGTGCTTTACCAGTCGGCATCCAGTCCCATCCCATTCTATCCGGCGGCTTGGCCATCCACTCACTCTCTCCGTCCTTTGCTTTGATTTCAGGATGGTGACCAAGTCTAAAGCCATTCATTCCTTGTACATACATTCTTTTCATCTTCTTTTTTCGTCTTCTTGTCCCTCCTTTACATCTTTATATAGTTTTAATATCATTTCTTTACAAAAACACTGCCATTAGAAACGCACGCACTCATCAGAAACACACTCATCAGAAACACACTCATCAGAAAGGCACTCCTCAAAAAAATACTCATCAAAAACACACTCATCAGAAACACACATCTTTGCAAAGTGCCATATATCCTAAAACTATCACAGACACATCAAACACATTTTAATATCCCCCCCTCACTCCCACTCCCCCCACTTGGCCAAAAGCCCCGCTTGCTCTGCCCTCGGATCCGGCATCCTCTCCAACGCTGCCGCCTCCGCATCATACTGCTCCGCTTGCACCCCCGAAAAGGAATTATACTGCCTCCCCGTCGTCGTGCTATTATAAGTCGTCCCCGGACTTCCAAACGTAATCGCATTCCCCATCCTCGCACTGTGCGCTAAAATCCTCAAGTTCTGCGCCCTCCAGTACGTATTCGACACCTGCACCTGCAATCTCTGAATCGCCGGCCATAGCACCTCCCATTGGGCGGCTCTCTCGCGACAGAATCCCAAAAACTGTTCTAGCGAGGTCTTGCCGGCGCACACGTCCATGTAGCGACGGCGTTGTCCGTCCGAAAACAAGCTGCAGATGCGGGACTCTTCGGCCCCGCCTACCATGCCCTGCAAAGGCATTTCCGAGGCAAACTTGGTGTCCATCGCAAAAGTGTAGTAACAATGTTCGCAGATGGTGCAGTCGGGCCAACCCCACCATCGTCCACCCTGCTTGGCATCGATACCCGCACAAGGGGGAAGGGGAAGCGAGGTCAGCGAAGCGGCGATGCGCGCTCTCTCGAGAAAGAGATTCCAATCACCGGACTGGACGGCGTCGATAAACCGCGGAAAGTATTGCGGCTGGGGCACGGCCCGGTTGAAGCAACAGAACCCTGCGCCAGGCACAACAGTCGGCGTGTCGGCAAAGAACTGTCGCGCCCCAAGCGGGACGACGTAGCTCTCATAGCAAGACTCGCAAATGTCAAAGTTTGGAATGGACGCACGGAGAGAATAATAGCGCCCGTCCTGCAGCGGCTCCCGACCCCCACACGCCGGTTTGGAGAGGATGGCAAAAATTGTCCTCCGGAACTCCTCTGCTCCCATCTTTCTGCGATCTGCAGCCGATATGGCCGTGCTGAGATTGAGGTTCTTGCTCGGGCTCCAGTCACAACACCGCTCCGAGGAAACGCCCTGGTCCGCAAACGGCTCAACAACGCCTTCCCAACGAGTGTCCTTGAACATGTCCATGTAGCAGAGCTCGCAGATGTGGAAATTGGAATTGGGTTCCATCCCCCTGACAGTCCACCACCTCGTCTCCTGCACCATCTTGAACTGGCCATCGCACGCACCCATCAGGCCTCTGCGAGACAGATGGTCAACATAAGAGGCCCAGTCTCCCTTGAGCGCCAGCCTATGGGCGAATCCTCCAGCATCCCAAACATCACAGCACCATCCAAGATCTGCGGGCTGTTCCGCGATGGCATAACGAGCCTCAAACGGACCCCCGACAAAGGTATCTTCAAAGCAGGCCTCGCACACAGCATGCCGACCATCCGTTTCTCCCGCCCGAGGCATGTACCATTTGATGCCGGCAGACTTTGGGTTGGGATTGGAAGTGTAACCACAACATGTCATGTCACTTGATCGACGCTTCATAAAGTCCACGACCGGAGATATATCACCACTCTGCACTACTCTCGGCCATAGCAAACGGGTTATCCGCAAGACATGGAATCGACATCGAACGCCTTGCTCCTGCTTGGAGACAAAGTCCGAGGCAAATTGGCTTGGAGAAATGTACGTATCGTGGCAGAATCCGCAGATATTGAAGTCGGGGGAAGACGGGTGGAAGAACCACGTTTGCAGGGGATTGACAACCTGATTGCCCCAGCAGCTGCGGGCTTTGGGAGGATCAGAAAAAGAAGCCACGAGCATGGGATAAAGATAATAATCCGTAATGAAAACCTCGCCGTTCACGGGGTAGGGATTATTGCTGATCTGGGGGAAGACATAGGTTTGTCGTTTTCGGGCGGTAGGTTGACTGGGTTGGGATCTCGGAGCTCCAGTCGGCTGGGAGGGAGTCTGATGTTGTTGAGGTGCAGGGGCGTCGACTCGAGGGTCGGTACCAAGAAGGTTTTGGATTTGGGAGGTAAGGGCCGAGAAGGACCAGCTATCTGATGCCGGCTGGGCGGATGGGACAGGTTGGGCCGACGGGGTCGGGAATGCTGGCTGCTGTTGATGGGCTGTGGGCTGCTGTGGCCCGTCCCACGGCTGAGCGGGAGACTGAGATGCATATACTGGCTGCTGAAGCGGCTGTTGGGAAGGCTGCGATGAGAATTGCAACGGTAGCGGTGACAGCTGCTGTGACTGTTCTGGTGGAGCATGTTGCTGCAGTGGTGTTTGCGTCACTTGATGCGACAACTGCGGAGGAGGGTGCTGCAATGGTTGCGGTGGCAGCTGGGACGGCAGCTGTTGCATCCGTGGCGATTGGTGAGATAGCTGTGCATCTTGGTACTGCAATGGTGGTTGTGGCGGCACTTGCTGTAACAGTGGGGATTGCTGAGATACTTGCGGGACCGGGTGCTGCAGCGGCGGTTGTGCCAGCTGCTGTGGGATCGGTCGATCAGTCCGAAACTCGCTTTCGACTGGCGCTGGGGGCTGCTGGTTCGACACGAACTGAGCAACAGATTGAGCCTGCGAAAGCGGCTCCATGGGTGGTTCTTCAAGCGGCGCAGCTTGGCTAGGTCCAAGGTCGAAGCTTTGAAGCACTGATGGGTGTTGTTGACTAGGTTGCTGTAGGTTCGGCTGGGTGATCTGGTAGGGCCGAAACTGCTTAAGCGGCTTTGGGGCAAGGGGGCTGGACTGTTGAGAATGCTCGACTTGGAAAGGTTGAGGCTCATGTTCGATGGGTGCTGGGGTTTGCCGACCAGTCTCCCGTTGGGCGTGAGTGAACTGCGGTGGGATCGGCTCCGAGGGCTGATTAGGTGGAGGCCCTTGTTCAAGAGGCACTGAAGTCGAAAGCGTAGAGCCCTCGGGTTTCGGTTGCGTGGTCTCATTCGCTTGCTGGTTTGTTGCCGTCTGTGAGGATAGAGCTGGGACTGCCTCTGGAATCTTCGCAGGGACCGGTGGCGGCTGGGACGGTGATACCGTAGGCTGCGTCGGAAAATCCGGCGGGCTGTACGCGATGAAGTGTGAAGGAGTTGTATGGTCCACCATCTGGGGTCTAGTTGGTGATCCAGGCCCCCCCTGGCCTGGAGAGTTCGCCAGGTTTAGCGGCTCAGAAGCTGCAAATTGCTGCGGATCGTTCTGGAGGGCAACATGAGCAGGAATTCCAGTGGCAGATGGCGGATCGGCTGCCATTGGGGGCTGCGGTTGGGAAATTTCGGTCACAGGAGGTTGTACTTTCGGGCTAGTTGGGGTTGTTGGGGCCTGGCCCGGAGGAGAATGTGAGGATTGAGGGCCGGGGTCGGGATGGGACCCAATCTGGGAGGGCTGTGGAGATCCATGGGTCTGAGGGACAGGATCAGATGCCAGCGGAGTTCCAACCACTGGTATTCCCACACCCGAAACTCCCACATGCACTCCGACAACAGGGCCTGCGGCAGGCAGAGGCGATGATGGAGCCGGTATAGCTGTGTGAGCAGTGCTTAGTGTTGGCTGCTGCGGGGCCTGATACGCTGGAGATACGGCTGGGGGTGACGATGCAACTGGAATAGTAGCTGCGGCATTACCATATGCTGACTGCGGGACCTGGTAGCCTGACGTCGCACCCGGAGGTGATCCTGCTGAAGGCACAGCTTGTTGCGATGGGTATCCTTGCGCTCCAGGTTCCGGAGTCTCAGTAGGGGGAGGTCCAGAGTATCCCCACGAAGTCGAGGTGAGAGCAGCAGAAGCCGAAGAAACAGGACCAGGGGCTGGGCTACTAGCAGAGTGCGGGGCAGTGCTCCCCGCCTGGTAGGGCTGTGCCGAATAGCTTTGGGGGGAAGCATGGGCTGGTTGCCCATTCTGATGGGTCGCTGGCTGCTGCCCGTAAGGGACATTGGTCGGAGATGGCAGTGGTCTACCCTGGGGTGTTTGAGGGGGTTGGCTGTAAGGGTCATTTGCCATAGTTGGCAGGTTTGGAACGTCATAGGCGTGCTGCCCGAACGGATGCACCGAGCTTGGAGTAGGATGAGCCTGTGCGCTTTGAGGCTGTTCATAAGGACCACTTGAAGTCCGGTTCGGGAAGTAAGCCTCCCGTCCGTATGGGGCAGGCCCACTCTGCGCTGGCTGTGTTTGAACGCCATGGGTCTGAGGTAGGCCAGGAGCAGAAGGTACAGGAAAGTGTGAAGGCTGCTGACCATAGGGAGGAGGAGAGGCAGGGCCGGCTGAGCCTGCTGGAGACGACTGGGTTTGGAAACTCGCAGACTGCTGGCCATACGGAGCGGCGGCTGTTGCTGGCTGACCTTGAGGGGCAGGCATGCCATAAGGGGACGTTGGAGTCGGCTGACCGAAACTCTGAGGCCGTTGGCCGGCTGGAGCGCCAGTTGGGACGTTGTCCGGGGGGCTCTGGGGCTGGCCATATGGAGCAGGCGTGGTCGTTGCTGCTGGAGGCTGGATACCTTGCGGAGTCGGCTGTTGCCCGTACGGAGCCGCATTAGCTGAAGCAGGCTGGCCGTAACCCTGAGATTGTTGGCCGTAAGGGGAATTCCCCGTCCCAGCACTGGGCGACACATGACTCTGGTAGTTTGGGGGCTGGCCATAGGGGGCCGGGGTAGCTGGAGCTGGAGTCTGGCTGCCCTGTGAAGCTGACTGAAGGCCGTATGGAGACGGACCAGCTAATTGTCCCTGATGCGTTTGGGGTTGTTGTCCGTATGGAGCAGCTCCTGATACAGGCCGACCTTGAACATTCTGGACTTGAGGTTGTCCGTATGGTGCCGTTCCAGGCGCAGGCTGGCCCTGAGGTCCGTAGGGGTTCTGAGGTTGCTGGCCATAAGGAGTTGACACGGTCGTTGCGGCGTCCTGTGCAGCTGGTTGTTGTCCATATGGCGCAGGACTTGCGGCTTGGCCCTGCAAACTCGGAGCCTGTTGGCCGTACGGAGCAGGACTAGCTGGCTGACCCTGTAAACCCTGATGCTGTTGTCCATACGGAGCGGGAGGACCTGGCTGGATGCTCTGCGCGTGGGGTTGTCCATAAGGGGCAGCCGCTCCCGGTAGCCCCTGAACACCTGGACCTTGAAGATTTTGACCATACTGTCCCTGGGCTCCCGGTGCTCCCGGATACGCGCTAGAAGACGGTGTCTGCATCTTGGTCATGTAGTTACCCAGCTTGGACTGGAAGCCAGCGACTGTGGCACCGAGACGCGACTTCACCCCCGACGCTGGCTTCTGAAGCGGTATCGGCGGAGCATACGATCCCGGCCCTGAGCCATAGGGTCCAGTTGGACGAGACGGCGGAGGCGGGAAGGAGGTGGTTTGCTGGAGGGGAGGGCGAGGAGGCAGGGGAGGGACATATTGGGAACCGATCCCGGGCTGAGGAGCTCCATATTGTGCTGGAAGTTGGCTTTGTGGTTGCGGAGTCTGCTGTTGGGCTGGATATGCTGAGGGTTGCTGGCCTGGGTACTGCGCAGGTTGCTGTCCGGGATACGGTGATGGCTGAGGGCCCTGGACTGGCGGGGTATGTGTCGCAGGGTGGGGCTGCTGCCATCCAACCTGTGCCTGCTGCCCAAACTGATGTGGCTGCTGAGGCTGCTGTTGCGGTTGCTGGTATTGCGCTGGTTGTTGATATTGCTGCTGATACGGTCCCGGCTGTTGGTACTGCGGCTGCTGGTACTGTCCGGACTGTCCCGGTCCGGGTTGTCCGTATTGCGCCTGTGGTTGCTGTGGTTGGAATTGAGTTGGCGTCGGGGCGGGGTGAGTGGGGTACCCTGGAGCGCCGCCCGGAGCTTGTCCAGGCACGCCCGGGTAACCCCCGTAAGGATTGTTCATCTGGAAACCGCTCGACACGTATGTGCAAAGTCGGGTCAAAAACGCCACCAGAAAACACCCTGACTGAAAGGCAAGCCCATTCAAAAAGTTGTTGCAGAGGCAGTCCTGCGCGATGCGCGACTCAATTGCGCCCAACGTGACACCGAGCATGGGTCTAACCAATAATGCCTCATTAGTGCACTAGCGTCAACCCAAATTTCAGCTATCCCTAATCAGGCATCCCTATCCATGGTCCTTCGCACGCGATGCCGAGCTCGCATTCGAAGAGCTTTGTCCTTGAGCACAAGTTATGGTCAAGTTCTTAAATTTGTGTCCTTGATGGTTCGGAAACGCCCTAGTAAGTGATTCTTTCTCTATTCAGAAGAGTACTACTTTGTTCACACCCACTATAATGTAAAGAGGCACTGTGCATTGATCCTTCCGTCAAGTCTGGCCAAGGTTATTCAAAACCTTTCCCGCCAACAAAGAATGTAGAGAGTTCAACTTATATCACCCAATTAGACTAGCCTTAGGTATTGAATAAGGGGCTTAGGGTACTCGGCCAACGTGCCTTTAAAACAGCCATTTAATAGATTATAAACTCTGACAAAACATGCAGCCCGCTGACTGGTGCGAATGAGCTTCCTGCCCCAACTGTAATGTGTTCTGGACAAAGAACCTTTGTTCAGTTGATTCATACTTGCCATACATCTCCTTATTAAACCGAGCATGATTTGCTGTCGCTAGTAGTTTCAGTCGATCACATCAATATCGCATGATTCATGCCACGCGTTCCACCATCCATACAACGCCCTCATTTGAGCTTATCTGCAAGCCTCATCCCCTCATCCAGGAGTCGGAGAAAGTTTCTTACTCCCTCGAAATCTTGGCGACTGAAGTAGCTGTTTTGATCTTGATAGAACTTGGACAGCGTATCTGAGTGGTAACGTAGGTCTTTCTCCGCCGCAGCCATGGCTTGCCGAAATGTCGTCGGAGCCCCCCGGGACAGCTGTGCCTGTGACTGAATCACCTCATTGCCAGGCTTCTGTTTATTGTTGACAATGTCATCTTTGATGCCGCTCAAGCTGTCGACAATCGTGTGCATCGATTCCATCATGATTGCCATAATATTCTTCATCCCGGCCATCTCTTGCTCGAGTTTGTTCGGGTTCATGTTGTTGTCGCTGGCTTTTTCAGTTGTATTCTGTGTTTCAACTGTTTCCTTGACATTGGTAGCCTCCCGCGTCGTCGCTATATCTGCGACAGGCTTCGCCGCCGCCATGGCGCTCACTTCTTCCACCATGGCGGTAATACCATCAAGAATTTCGCGTGATGGGCCCAGCTCTCGACCCCCAATACCGTTTGGTCCGTGCTTAGGCACCTCCCGTTGCCTCTCAATGGGCTGATGCATTGGCTCCTGCTCCTGCTTCACATTCTGACATATCTTCGCCTCATTACCAGGTCTATCCCCGCAAATCCTTTTCATATCGGGGCTCCGATTGGTAGGCATGGGCGATGCCGAACGCTTGCGAAGTAGTACACTGTTTGAACTGATCGAGGATGGTGGAGTCCGCCTGTTGCCACTGGGGAGGAGCATCCGGCGGGGGACAGGATGGAGAGGAATGCGTGCCTCATTGACCAATTTGCCCTCAAGAGTCGATAGGAATCTGAGCACGATTCTACTCTGGTCGAATTGGTCAAGGGGCCTGATGGGATTCGTTTGGAAACAATGGTCCATAAAGTTGATCCACTCATCGGCAGCGCGGGCTGTCTCCGAAACCTCCCTAGCGAAAGCTGTTTGGCGAAGCTTCCTAGCCTCGGTCAATATATCAACCGTCTCCCTGAGAGTGGACGCGTTGGTGTTGAAACCTCGGGCGATGGCGGCCCAAAAGCCCTCCTGGGGCTGGCCTCCCTCCCGACCAAGGTGCACAAGAGCGCGAAACAGGGCCGAAATACTATTCCCATACTTGACCTCGCGTTTTTTATCGGCGTCGGAAATATATGTTGAGGTTGCAAGAGCCTCGTGAGACTCATTTGTGAAGCGATGGTTGAGAAAGGCAGAAGCCCAAACAGAGTTGAAGGTGAGCCTGTCCTGCGTCGGCCAGTCGAACCCATAAAGCTTGACCGAGTGTGTCACCATGGCGTCTGATGGGTTCGAGTGAAGCGAGAAGTCAATTCGCGTCTTTGCGACCTCCACACGTGCCGGCTTTGTCTGGTCGATCCGTTCGTGATCGCGAAGCGAGCCCCGGCATGAGCCGCCGCGCTTGGGCCGTCGAAAAAAAAAAGAAAGCAGGCGGAGAAAGGCGGGGTCCCTAATCAAAGTCCAATGGAAAAAAACATGAAAGCAACCATGGGCCAAAACAATTCGTTAGAGTAACCGTGAGGAGGGTGTTGATTCAATACATGCTGCTTCTTTGGTGACGGTGGGTGATTGCATGTGATGGGTTTGTTGAGTTTTGCTGGTGAATCAAGATGTGGGTCACTTGAATATCCCCGTCCCCGCGGCGGCCAATCCCGTAAAGTTCTCCGCACACGACTCAGCAAACGAAAAGCCCCGATGGGGCTGGATTCACTCCGAGTTGTAACTGGGATATGACGACATCCTAGACAACCGATCCTATGTTTTGTGTCTTTGATCTGTCCAATTATTTTTCGGATAATCTAAAGTACCTACCTACTGCCTGCCTACGGTTCGCAACTCAGAACCGTTTGACATTTTAGTCCAGCTACCAAACGCTGTTCGAAGTCAATGGCGTGAAGCATCGCCGCCACATGCACCAAACCAAATTGAACATGAACCGGGGTTGTTTGCTTCAAATTTCTGACAAGCCCACCGTTCTCAATAATTGACCGTTTGATTTGCCTAAGGTGTCTATCTAGGTAGGTAGGTACCTAGTCTACTTCGCACTTCGTATAAAGACGGGAGCTCCAGAACACATTCATGTTTCATCCAAAACATGAAAGGACACATCACACCCCATCACTGAGTTGGAAACATACGAGACATGTCTAGTGCGGGGCCTCATTAGCATTCAATGCGGCCGGAAAACTCCTTGCAATCCTTTGATATGTGTCGGTGTTGCTGATGAGAATTATCCAGAAACCTATGAGTCACGTTTCTGTGGGTGATGTTGGGTGATGACAACGACTGTGGGAATAAGCCCCAAGCCTCATGTCGACCTCACACTGTCCCATCATGATTTGTTGGCTCATTTTTCCCCCACTCGAGTCCTAGCATTGCATCATTTTTTTTTCAGTCAAATCAACCGATACCGAACACAGCAAGTCTATTTATTCGTTGAGCATAGCGGCTGTGGAAAGCCAGAGGCCGACGGCGTATGAGACAGCAAACAGGTGCATGTGGTGACTGGGTGACGCCGAAGTGCGTCTCCGAACATTGGATATCATCACAACTGAGCTTTCGGTCATCTATCATATTCATCTATTCGTCTCGAACAAACCTAATTCTGATCGGGTGGGAGAAAGAAGAAGAACCTCACTTAAATCGCTCCAACCTTGGTCAGATACGCTCTCAACGTCTCCCTCAAATCCTCTCCCGGAAGCTCAATCAGCTCATTGGCGCTTGCCTCGCCCTCCACTGCATTGCCGATGCCATCTTGGTGGTTGTACACCTTGAGCAGATCACTAAAAGCCCGATAATCCCCCAGACTCAACTTCTCTTCCCCAATCTTCTGTAGATCCTCCGACTTGAGGTGCGTGACCTTCAGCTTCGAGCCCGTCAGCTCCTCAATGATGGAGACGATCTCGTTGTGACTCGGGTTGAAGGACGCCGTTGCCAGGTACCGATTGGCCGTCTCGTCAGGGTGCTTGAGAATCGCAACCACCGCCTTGCCGATATGCGCGAGGTTGCTGGCTTGGAATTTCTCATTGCCCGAATCCACGATGGTGGCGGTCTTTTCCTTAATGTTGATGCCGATAGAGCCGACATCAAGTCCCTAGCTCATCTCCGTTAGTCTTGAACAGCAGAGCAGACTCCAGATCAAACATACCCAATCAAAGAACAATCCCGTCGACAGCCCTGTCCAACTGAACTCTGGATCCTCCTTGGCTTTTTCCGCCAGGTAATCCACCACTGCAACCTTGCCCGCCAAAATCTTACCAATCGTCGTCCCCTGCACCTTGCGCGTGTTGATGCCAAACTCCGAGGGGATAAACCGCTTCACGCCCGCTGCGACCGCCGCATCCACCGCCGTGCGCTGCGCCGCTATCGCCTGTGTGGCAATGACCGAAACGACGGCGTCCTGGCCGGTCAGCGCCGCCTTGAGCGAGTCGAAGGACCCGTAGTCGACTATCTTGACGTGGAGGTCTTCGGGAAACTTGGGCGTCGAGTTGGTGGATAGCTCGCGTGTGATTCCCGTCACGGTGAAGCCCGCGGAGACGAGCTCGCTGACAATGGCCGGCCCGAGGTTGCCCGAACCCTGTGGGGGAGTTAGTCATGGCTCTTTGGAAAGAGAGAGAGAGTGCTTACACCGAGGACGGCAACAGTCTTGATGGAAACCATGGCATCTGATTTTGGGGTCAAGGATTATTCGCTTTTTTTTCTTCAGATCTGTTGTTGTAGAATGGAGGGTAGGACTGCAGGTGAGGACATTGAAGAGCCTGGCGCCGGCCAAGAGGATTGGCGGGCGGTTCAAATACGCCTGCCCGCTCCGGCTATGTTGCAAGATTTGCGTCTTATTGCTCATCGTCCATACCGCATCTGAAACGGCAGGCCCGATTGCTGGCCGCGGCAGTCAAAACAGGCGTGGCTCATTTTCCCGGGAAATGGTACCCGGCACAAACTTGGAATCCCAGCACGTTCCTCAATTGTGGTATCTACCCACCTACCGAAACAGAAGACTCCATACCCTAACAAAGAAAATCCGGAAAACACAAACCCCGCCATTTTCGATATCCGAGACAAATAAAAACATTAAAGAGGAACTCAAATGAAGCTCCTGGTAATATGCCTAGCTCTACGCCGTGAACTCCTTCGCTTTTTTCGCCAAGACCCGGACATTGTTGATGAAGCCATCGACCAGATCCACGTAGCGATGTGGCTGCCCGTTGTTCGCCCGAGTGCCTTGGTCTAGCAATGTAGTTGGCGCTACTTCGATTTCAAGCTCGTGTTCTTTTTCTTGGCGCTGGTAATTCTGTTCGGGTTAGCCGTGACATCGACCAGCAATGGAACTGGCTTACATTGGGCCCGTGGATCACCTGGGTGACTTGGGTCAGGTCGATCTGATATTGACCGTGGCTATAGCTCAAGCGGTCTTTATTCCGGTTTGGTGGTGCTGGACGGTGGCTTGCTTGCGACTTGTTTGCTTGCATGCGCTCTAGGTCAGCAACTTCACCGTCCCAGTCCATTTCCAGGTTGATGCTGATGCGGCAGTCGAATGGGAACTCGGGAAAGTGCAGGTTGAGGTCGGCAATGCGTGCCTTGACAATCTTGGCCAGCACCTTACTCTCCTCTTGGTCATACGTCACTCTGACCTTGGATGCGAATCTGCGTTTCGAGAGCAACTTGAGACGCATGCTGGCAGCACACTGTCGCGCAAGTTTTCCGGGAGCTCAAAGAATTTGTCAATCTCCCGACGGTGCTTGTACTGGATGGGTACGCGTGGCTGCAGCCGGCTCTTGTTATCGGGGTGCGTGTGCCGGACCATGTCGTTGAGAAATTTGTTGAAAGCGCAATGTTGGGCCTAAACTGTTAGCGTGGCTACGAGGCAGTAATTTGCGCACTCTTACCTCGCTCATGCTGCTACGGAACATAAGGTCGTCCGAGCCTGCTAGGACACATTCTGATAATACATTCCTGTCCACACGCTGGTTTGTACGTCTTTCTATTAGGGTGCCGAGCTTGGCTTCGATCTCAAACTGGACACGATTGCTCTGGATCTGGCTGAGGTCGGGATTGAGAACCACGTTTTGGAACAAGAAATCGGCAACAACCTTGGACAACCCCGACTGCGGTATTTCGTTCATGATACTGGTTTCCCACGGGCTCAGAGAGCCATCCACGTCGGCGGCGGCCTGAGGTGGTGCTGGCTGTGGGTGTGGCTGCTGCGCACTGGGCGCGGCGCGCTTCTCTTCTGGAGATGCATGACGGCTCGACATGCTGTCCACTTTTCCATTGACGCGTACGGTTCCGTGCTGCGGTGGATGATACAAAATATAATTCGCGTTGTTGGGTGTCTGACCGGCTGGCAGTTTGCAAGCCCACACGGGGGGATTGAGCCACACCTTTCTTCGTCTTTGGCTGGCAAGATGGCTCGACACTTGTTGAGGAGGTGCACCGTCCAGACGAGCACCCCTGCCGTTGACGTCCTCGAACGGGGGAGGACGCACCTCCCGCCGCTCCAATTCTTCGGGTCGCAGCTCTCGGTCGTCTAGCTTGCGCTTCGCCGCGGGGGCGGTGACGCGGTCGACATCGGCCTCCAATTTGATGGTCGAGGGCATCGTGGGAACAGCGTGGGCGTGGCGGGGATCGGAATCGGAAATCGATGTTCCGGGGCGACTGTTGCTGCTCGGCAAACTGTGGATGCGAGTTTTGGGACTGACGCTAATACTTCGGTCTCTGTCACCGTGCGAGTGGGATCTCCGATGTGGGTCCTGACTACTGATAGGGTCGTAAACTGTTGTTACGCTCGAATGTCGAGGCAGAGGCGGAGGGAGAGGGGGCGGTGGGGATCTTTGTGAAGGTTGAGGGTAGGCCGCGGTTACTGGCAACCGTTGTTGGTACGGGCTTGGCGGCTGGAAAGTCATTGTTTGGGATGGTCGAGACAATGGCGCCGCCACTGGAGTGGGGGGTTGGGATGACTGCCGCTGTTGAGGATCCATCGGGAGCGCGTGGTGAATCGCCCCGGGGCTGCCTTGGACGAACGGGGCGCCATACTGGGCGTGCTGGCTCTGGGCCGAGGTAGGTGTCGGCGTCGAGTGCGTCGATTGCGATCTCTGGTGAGGGAAAGCGTGACTGGGTGTAGCGACGGGGGGAGTTTGGGGAACCTGCTGTCCTTGCATATACGAGACACTGGCAGGCGCGCCTGTCATACCCACGGGCATCGCCGGTTGGGGGAAGCTGTCTCTGTGGTAGGCGCCCGGGGGCGGATACTGGTGTCGTTGCACAGGGCTGGTCGGCGTCTGCGTAGGAAATGGGTAGCCGCCGCTCGCCGCGCTGATGGATGACGTCGGAGTCTGCCGGTAGGGCGACGGTCCTGGTCCGGAAGTGATGCTGGGAGATCGCAAGTCATTGGGCCCGATCTGCTGGAGAGGAGGCGGCGCTGGACGGCTTGGGTAGGGGCCGCCGGATGACGTCTGATATGGGGGCGGAGAAGCGTACGCGCCAGGCGGCACCTGTTGCTGCATGCCATAGTCCAGCGAGATGTGGCGCCCGGGCGACGGCTGTGTCTGGCTGTAGTCGCGGAAAGGCTGGTGTGAATTTGTCTGGACGGGCGTCGATGGCATCGAAGGTTGGTGCATTGGTGGTGGCGGCGGCTGCGGTGGCTTGCTAGGCGTCGTCACCGTCGGCCCGTTATCGTTCAGCATCCCACGGAGATCCATCTTGATGTTTGTTGCGGCGTCGCTACGTCGCAGTGTCGCGGCGCCGGCTCTACTATTCTTACTCTCTCTGACTCTCTTTCCCCGTCCGAGGCTCGCAACCGGGACGCGGCAGGGCAATCGCACGGACTACTGGCTCTTACGTGGCGGCCCCCTTCTGATCATCGAGCCCGAATGTCGCAGGCGGTCTCGTGGCAGCCGGCGATCACGGCAATGGTCGGGCGGCGTCGCGGGTCGATGTGGTCGTGGTTCAAGGCTCTGAGATGCGGCAAACGGCGTCACATCCTCTTGTCGTGCATTCTTTCGGGGATGAGAGGGTCGGCGACGCGCCAAGCTCGGATCCCATGTCACGAAAAGCCGGCTACAGTCCTGGGCGAGGCGATGGCTACTGTGCGCTCCTCATGCCATGGCTGTCGCAATCGCGCTGGGCATGGGAAAGGCCAAATGGTCGATGTGTGCGCAACTGACGGGATTCTGCCAATGTGGATTCTTGCCTTGACCCAGGTGGCCCGCGCATGGCGCTTGGCTCCGAAGCAGCAGCCTCCCGCCCTCGCCCAACTGTCAAGCTTAACAATGGCAGCCCGTTCCGCACCTGGCATGAGCTGCTACTTAGGTAGTAAGACACCAGGTTGGGCTGAATCTCTAAATGACACCAAATATATCAGAACACTGCATTTGTGATTCCACGCCGCAGGAACGCCCGCCCACGGTGACCGCCGCGTAGGCTCGAGTGTTACGGAGTACAAGAAGCTTTTGGAGCTGAGAGCTCCGTCTGGCTGGCGAAGAAAAACTCTCTCGCCCTTGTCGCCCAAGCCTCCAAACGCCGCGAAACAGTTCTAGCCGCAAGTGCACTAGTGTGTGGCCCAGCGACCCACTAGGAAAGGAAAATCTCATTTACCGATTGGCGCCGGGGGCGGGCTTGCGAGCTCGAAGCTTACCTAATCTTGACAGGCAGGAGCTCCCTGACGTGGAAGCACGCGCCAGGCCCCAGGCTGTTGACCTGACGCAAACGCAGCTTCCTTCTTCAATCGTAATTTCAGCCTTCCCCCATCTTGTGCCAAACTGCCATCGCCTCGCTGCCGACAACCACAACACTCAACAATTAATAGCCCACTAGATTCACTGTCACGATGCCCGGGCTCGTTACAGCGAGGGGAGTTTTGGCGTTTCTCTCCGACGAGGAGGCGGAGCTGAAGGTCTTCGCCCTTAGGACGCTCAATGAAGACATTGATACCGTCTGGTTCGAGGTGGCTGCTGCTCTCAGCCAGATGTGCGTACTTGGGTGATTCTGCCTGTCTCAAGCTAACTTGCAACAGTGAGGCCCTTTACGAAGACGAGTCATTTCCAGAACGTCAACTCGCTGCTCTCGTCATCGCCAAGGTTTACTTCCATCTCGGGGACTACAATGAGAGCATGACCTTCGCCCTGGCGGCCGGACCCTTGTTCAAGCTTGACGCGCCCGGCCAGTTTGAGGAGACAATCATTTCCAAGTTCATCGACCAGTACATTGCCATTTCTAGCGCCCGCCACACGCCCACGAAACAAGCCAAGAACGACATTGCTCTGCCGGCTCTGATGACCACATTCGGTGGCGCCGCTGAAGGCTCGGCCCTGATCTCGCCCACAACCCCCTTCTCTCAGTCGACTCTCCCCTCCAAGTCCCTGCTGTCGCGCGCCTCGACCGACAACACGATCCTGGACCCGACCTTTCAACCGACCAAGGAGGGACGCTCGGCCTCAGTCGCCCAAATCACGGACAACACTATAGAGGCCGCTTTGCAAAATGCCGTTGAGCGCCTCTTTGAGAGCACGCTCGAGGAGGGCAAATACCGACAGGTGGTGGGAATCGCAGTAGAGGCCAAGAGGCTTGATGTCATCCGTCGTGTCATCCTGCGCGCCAGTGAGGACAGCAAGTGGTCCAAGGGCAAGGGTCAGGAATCCGGTCAAGGGCCGGCCGAGGACCTCATGGATTACGTGCTAGGCATATGTATGGACGTGGTTCAGGAGCGCAGCCTGCGAACAGAAATCCTCCGTCTAGTCCTTGATCTACTCGGCGGTATACCGAACCCCGATTATTTCGCAATTGCGAAGTGCGTCGTGTATCTCGACTCAGACGAAGAAGCGTCATCCCTTCTCCGGGAGCTCCTCGCCAAGGAGGACAAGAACTCGACAGCTATCGCATACCAGATCGCCTTTGATCTCTACGATAACGGCACCCAAGAATTCCTTGCCAAGGTTATCAAGTCGCTTCCCTCCGGCGAACCACCCAAACCCAAACCTGAAGCGCAGGAAGGCGAAGCAGAAGAGTCTGAACCCCTCCTGCAAGACGAGCAGGAAACTGAAGAGGCCCTCCCTGAGGCGACAGCCACTACCTACCGCAACATCCGGTCGATTCTTGACGGCAGCAAGACGATCAAGCTGAACCTCGAGTTTCTCTACCGCAACAACCACACCGACCTAAGCATTCTGAACAAGGTCAGGGACAGCCTGGAGGGCAGAAACTCCATCTTTCACACGGCCGTCACGTTCTGCAACGCGTTCATGAATGCGGGAACAACGCACGACAAGTTCTTCCGGGACAACCTGGAGTGGCTTGGCAAGGCCGTCAACTGGTCAAAGTTCACTGCCACTGCTGCCCTTGGTGTTATCCACCGCGGAAACCTCACACAATCGCGGAAACTGCTCGAGCCTTATCTTCCAAGGCAGAGTGGCGTGAGCAGTGGTTCCCCATTTAGCCAGGGAGGAGCATTGTATGCTTATGGCCTGATCCACGCGAATCACGGTGCAGATGCCCTCGAATACCTGCGGAACATGTTTAACGCATCGGACGAGGAGGTGATCCAACACGGTGGTGCTTTGGGGCTCGGCATTGCCGGCATGGCGACTGGCAACGAAGCTATCTACGAGGACCTCACTAAGGTCCTTTTCGCAGACTCGGCGCTTAACGGTGAAGCTGTCGGTCTTGCAATAGGCTTAATCATGCTTGGTACCGGCAACGCCAAGGCGCTCGAGACCATGTTCCAGTATGCACACGACACGACACACGAGAAGATTGTACGTGGATGCGCTATTGGCATGGCACTCATCATGTTTGGCCGTCAGGAGAGCGCCGACGTGATCATCGAGGGTCTGCTAAGCGATCCCGACCCGACGCTGCGGTACGGCGGTATCCTCACTGTTGCTATGGCGTACTGCGGAACTGGTAGCAACAAGGCGATCCGTAAACTGCTGCACTACGCGGTAAGCGATGTGAATGACGATGTCCGCCGAATTGCCGTCATGAGCTTGGGCTTCATCCTCTTCCGGAAGCCTGGCAGCGTGCCCCGCATGGTCGAGCTGCTTGCTGAATCATACAACCCGCACGTCCGGTATGGCTCTGCCATGGCACTGGGCATCTCGTGCGCCGGCACTGGCCTTGACGAGGCCATTGATCTGCTTGAGCCGATGATGAAGGACCCCACCGATTTCGTTCGCCAGGGTGCCCTCATCGCCCTAGCTATGATCATGATCCAGCAGAACGAGGTCATGAACCCTAAGGTGGCTGCCATCCGCAAGACGCTCAAGAAAGTGGTTGGTGACCGCCACGAAGATGCCATGACCAAGTTCGGTGCGTCCCTCGCCCTCGGTATCATTGACGCCGGCGGACGCAACTGCACTATTGGCCTGCAAACACAGACGGGTAACCTGAACATGGCTGGCATCGTGGGCATGGCTGTATTCACCCAGTACTGGTACTGGTTTCCCTTCACCCATTTCTTATCGCTGAGCTTTGTGCCCACGTCGATCATTGGTCTCGATCACGACCTCGAGATCCCTGACTTCAAGTTCCACTGCGCTACTCGGCCCAGCCTTTTTGACTACCCGCCTGAGCAGGAAGTCAAGACCGAGGAGGGGCCAACGCTCGTCACAACAGCCATCTTGTCGACGACTGCACAGGCTAAGCGCCGTGCGCAGAAGAAGGAGCGAGCCCAGCGTCGTGAGAGCATGGATATTGACTCAACGCCCACGGTGATCAAGACGGTCTCGCAACCGGCCGATAAGATGGAGGTGGACGAGAAGAAGCTGGATGATAAAAAGGAAGGTGACGCGGAAAAAGAGTCTTCGCCGGAAGCCAAGAAGAAGGCCGAGAAGGAGAAGGTTGGTTACGAGATTGAGAACATGTCGCGTGTGCTCCCTGGGCAGCTCAAGTACATCAACTTCCCTGCTGGGCGGTACAGGCCGGTGAAGAAGGTAAGATTCTCTTTTCCGGGTATCTGACGATAGCTAACAATTACAGCCTACTGGTGGTCCACTCCTTCTCCAGGACACCCAGCCGGAAGAGCCGAAGAGCTTGGTGGAGGAGAAGCTGAAGAAGGTTACGACAGAAAGAGCCCCTGTGGCAGGCGGTCCTGCGAGCGGGGTCACGCCGAGACAACAGGCAGCCCAGAACGTGCTGCAGCGGGGCATGGTCGGCGGCCACAACGTACGGGACCTTACTGAGCTCCTCCAACTAGCGCAGCGCGGTTCAGCTGCCCAAACGCCGGCACCGGGTACCGGGGCAGGTGCAGCAGCAGCTGCTGGTGTCCTGACGGCCATTGACGAGGACGAAGAAGGTGCCCAGGAAGCGGCAGTACCTGGCGATTTTGATTACTATACGGAAGAGGAGGAAGAAGACGTGAACTAGCAACATGTCTCCCCCCAGGATTTCCAACACGGAATGGATGAAGCCGGATGGAGCACAGATTCAAGTTTAGATGAGGACGATGAATAGGGAATCTGCACCATTACAAATGGATGTAAGATTATGGATACAACTGTGCTCTACGGATGCCGGCTCAGTCAAAGACGTGGCATTTTCTCACGGAATAGTCTTGTCTCGGGAGCGGAAAGAATGGATTGGGCTGTATAATACTGCTGTACATTACTATTCAGCGATGTAGATGAATCGCAGCGACGCGGAAGTTGGTCGAAATGCCCGGGTGCCAAGTGATGAAAGCGATACCGTAAGGCACAGATCACATGCGAGTAGCCTATCAGGCGCGTCGACGTCATCGATCTTGCAGCCGCGCATTGACAAAAAATTCTGGGGAAAATCAGTGTCTAAGCCAATTGCTCTCGCAAACCATTCCAACATTCGAATTTAGTGCACCGCAGTGCAGCACAGGTAGCCATGGCCGACAAATACATCATCCGCGTCACGGCGGGCCACACGTATAACTTTGACGACCACATTGAAGTCCCTGTCAACCGCCCCGATCCCATTCGCATCTCGCACGATCACATGGACATTGAACTCAACGTCCGCGTTCGCAACTACCGAGGACTCCCGCATGGGTCGCCAGCTTCGTCGCCGTATTTCGATACCGAACCGCATGCGTATAATAAGGATCAATATAGTATTGCGTTTCGGTTTACGCCGAAGAAGTCATCGGGCCCAGCCTCTGCAAAGACGAACACTGGGGTCGGGGACAATGGAAAAGACAAAGACGGGAAGGGGATGGGGATGAGGAATATCAGGGACAGGGAAGAAGACGGTGCAAAGGGAAATGGCAATACTGAGAAAGAAGAGGAGGCGGAAGAAGAAGAGGAAGAGGAGGAAATGAACGGCATCCCTGCCACGGACCTACAGTTTGGAAACGACTTTGACCACCCGATTCGCGACCGTCTCCCGCCGGGTTTTGGCACCGCCATGAATATTGTGAAATGGTGGATTGATCCGGGTCTAGAAGGGGATGCCTACGCGGATATGCCGTACTTGTATGGTGCGGCGTTGAGCTCGTTCAATGCAGTGCATGCGGGCCCCGGCGAGTTGGATGAGAAGAAGGGTGGGTTGTGGTTTGAGGAAGGTGGAGATGAGGAAGGACAGAGGAAGAGAGAGGAGTGGGGAGCCCCTAGGGATGCTAAGGCGAGGATGAAGTGGGCGTTGGATGGGAGGAATAAAGAGAGGTGGGTTTGGGAGTTTGGGAGGACGTATGGCGTGGACTTTTTTAACCCTTATGTGGACTTTAATGAGTTTGCATTGCGGCTGCCGGGGTTTAACTTGCCGATTATCAAGTATTGGGATGGGCAAGGGTTGAGGTGAGTTTTCTTTTTTATTTTTGGGTCCCTGAAAAAAAAAAGTCTGGAGCGGTGATACCTTGGCTTTGATGGCATCTACCCCCCAACTTTTCGTTGTCAAAAAAAGCCTCTTTGCCATATGTATTACCGCGACAGTGCAACTCATACGTCTCACATTCACGACTACTTCTAGGCCAAACCCAAAGCGCTCACACCAGCTCAGATATGTCCTCCGAAACCGCTCCACCGGCCAGGTCTATCTCGTTGTGCTGTTTACCCTATATCTCAAGGAGGATGTCAATGAGGATGGGTCACTCAAGCCGGCTGCCTTGAGAGCTGCCAAGAAAGCATCTGGCGGGCAAGGGGAGAAGGGGAAGCCAGTGGGGGACAGCGATGAGGACAGCTTTGATGAGGAGAAGGCGATAGAGGAGGCAAGGAGGAAGTTATCAGGAGTGGGTCTAGATGGGACAGAGCAGGTCAATGACGACGATGTTGACTGATGACTGTCGATGATTCACGCAACTGATATAGGGTAACGAAGCCCATGCTGTATGGGAATTGCTGTATGATAATAGATAGACGTGTGATACTACCACCCACCCCACTTGCTTTAAGACAAGAGCATAGAATAAACGCCGAACGCCTTTCACTATTTCAGGGTATGTCTCACCTAAGCCAGTTATGTTCAGCCCAGTTGCTAGCAGTCAGATGAGTCAGTTCAGGTTCCACAAAGACATGATACCTAGTAGGGGAAGAAAAAAAAGGGGGGGTTGGTGGAGTAGGGGTAGGAGATGGGGAAGCTTACACTAGCAAACGGACTTCTCGCTCTAATCCGATCACCACAAAACACCAAGACCCACGGCACAATGGTCAAGCCCACGGCAATACCGCCCAACAAGACGGCAAACCGCACCTCCCCCAGATTCTCCACCAACGGCCTCGTCACGAGCGGAAATGCCCCGCCGACAATGTTTCGACACATGGATTGGGCGGCGAGCGCCGAGGACGCATACTGTTGGTATGAATCGGCGAAATAGTTAAAGATGGCGAGATATATGCTCAAAATCCCCAAGGTGGCGAAGACGAGGCCTATTCCTGGGATTACCCAATGGATTTGTGGACGTGCCGTGAGCCCAAAGAGAAGAAGGCCGAGGGGTAAGAGGATGGACGTTAGGCACGATAGGTAGAGTCGCGCTTCGGGGGAATTTGAGGGGAAGTTTTGGCGGAGAAAGGCCCATGTTTTGCCGTAGGTATCGGCCTCTTCCTGTTCCTGGCCTTGGGGAGGAAGAGAAAGAGAGGGATTCCACCCTGGATGATGAAGGATACGTTCCTGCCAGATGCTAAAAAACGTACCGATAAACCCGCCAATAATTAAACTCAAAAATATGAGGCCAGACTGCTCGATATCCCAGCCGTATTGTCGGTGGAAAACCAAAGGGATAGAACCAAAATCGAGATATAATACCCCCCAGGCAAAAGATACCCAGAGGGAAAAGAAAAATACAATGGATTCGGTAAACAGTAAATGAAAGGGGCGGGAGATGGAGATGGAGATGATTTTTAAGAGAGAGGAGCGCTCTTCATCTTCTTTGACCAGCCACCGGATGCGTTTTAAAGAGGTGTGGTTTGGGGGAGTAGTGATGGTGGTTGTGGTTGGGGTCTTTTCCTCGTCAGAGCTAGGATCGGTTGATGAGTCTTGAGAGGAGACATCATCATCAACATCCCCATTGTTGTTGTCGCCGCTAAGCCAGACACCATAACAACCTTGGGATTCGAGAGATTCGTACCAGTTGTTGAGAGCACGCGCTCGACGGGACAGGAGAACAGACCCACGGCTCTCACGGAAGAAAAACACAAACGCCAAGATACACAACCCGCTGGTGATAACTTGGTGCCAAAATACCCACTTCCACGCCTTGTTCTCAGCCAGCCGCTTGGCCATTATTGACGCAAAGAGCGGCCCGGCTCCCGTACCCATAAGCACCACGCCGCTGAAGATGGCCATGGGAGTATTGCGGTCCTGTTTCCCCCACAAATCGGCAATCACCCCGCCCACCATGGTGCTGAAGACGGAGGCGCCAATGCCCACGAGCAGTCTCGCGACAACCATGCCGGCCACGGTGCGGACCACACCGCATACAGCTTGGAAAATGACGTAGATAATGCCTGCTGCAACAAACACTGGGTACCGACCGGTTATCTCGGAAAAGGGGGCGAGCGCCATGGGAGCAAGGGCGAAGCCGAGACAAAAGGTAGTGATCCCAGAGAGGACAGCCACGTTGGAGGTGCCCCCGAGGTCTTGACGGATCAGCTCGTGGGGAGGGGAGTAGGAGCCTGCCGTGTAGGCTGTGAGGAAGGTGGCGAAGCAGGAGAGGCCGAGCATGATGTTCTTGCGGGAGCTGGGCCATGTTGTGGGATCCGAGTACGGGGACAGATCGGGCGGGTCTGGCGGTTGGGAGAGAGAGGATGTGTTTGGGATGGGCAATGGGGTCTGGAACGTCAGATAGCGATATGTGATGGGCGTGGTGGCGTCCATTCTTGGGTCACGGTTGGTCATGTCGGGAGACATTGTATCAAGGGTCATGATGCCTCAACTCTTGGTGGAGGCGTGCAATGTGCAAAGATGGGAAGTTGGCCCCCAGCAAGTTCATATCAAGCGATCGGCACAGAGAAAGAAAAAAGAGGGATTGGCCGTGACCAATGCATATCCGACGTCGCTTGAGAAGCGCAGCTCACAGCAGTGGGTGTTCGCCATGGCGTTAAACCCGGCCGTCTTGGCATCGAGCTAGGGATGCTTCGTCGCGAAGAGGGTGGATGCATCGGGTTTCGGCAAAGAGATATCTTGGTCCGGAGATGGATCCATTTGGGGATTGGATTGTGGGGAGCAAACATTGTCATGAACTAGTGGTCCTGAGGCCGTGTGGAGATGGGTACCGTAGATGGCTCCTCAGTAGGTAGCTCAGACGATGTTCTTCAGGAGAGTGAGTCTTGCTCCACAGTCCCAACGTCAGTGCCCCACAAGCAGATGGCCAGTGCCAACGCCAATGTGGAGCCGCTAAAAAGACAGCGTTTGCGCCCACGATTGGATGCATTGTCATCTCGATTGCTTTCAGCACCCAGAGAATCCCATGCCGACAACCTACAAAGCAATCGCCAGTTTCTCAGCCTATGGGCTAGAGCGCATACCTATTTCTGAAAGCGACAAGGTAAACCGGCTGGCTTTGTTCCCAACGAAAACTAGTGTATTCGCGGGTGGACCTCTACAGATACGAACAGCCTTTGGCTTCATGGCATCACGATGCCGGGAATGAAGAAGTGGGGCAAGTTAAACCCGATTATTTCCAGTACTGGTTCGGATGTCGTTGGAAGACGCTACTGTGCCATGTCACAAGCGGCTTGGCGCTAAACTTTCCACTGCTGCAATCCACTGCATCTGCACTACTGCACGTCCTTCAATTACAAATCAGATTCACCAACCAGTTTTCTTCCTGCATTGTAAAGATATACCGCTCCTAGTCCCATATTTACAAGAATGGCGCAACCTCTTGGAATTCCGCTCAAGAAAGGGAAGGAACAGTCCACGGGGCCCACGAAGTAACATCGACAGTGGAGCTGCTGCGCTCGACCTCGGACGGGGGAGTGGTGCCCTTGAGCAAGAAGTAGTTGATGTACTGGGTCAGCTCCGACTGCTGGCCGCTGGGGAACTGACAGTGGCTGTGTCCGCCAGTGAGGGAGAAGCCCATGTTGGTCGGAACACCGTAGGCCTTGTAGATGAGACGAGCCGCCTTCATGCAGCCCGTTGTCGACACGGGGCCGAGCCAGTCAATGTCGTTCTCGAAGGGCACCAGGCCACGGGGGACAGTCAGTGCCGCCAACATGTGGTGGTCCGCCGGCATGGTCGACGTCGACCGCGTGTAGGGGTCAAAGTTCTTGGAGAACCACACGTTCTCGCCAATGATCTGCGACGCCGTCTGGATGTTCTTGCCCGCGCTCTTCTGCTGGTCGCTAATACGCCAGCAGGCGGCGCCACCAGAGCCCGACTCCTGCGGGATGGTGAGGGCGATGCGACTGACGAGAGCGCCCGCGATGAAGGCACCCTTG
>Ga0247760_1000823_pt1 | contig 31852 bp, 32 predicted proteins | sample UWRJL171409R4_FD_179936 | JGI IMG/M metagenome (GOLD analysis project Ga0247760, IMG submission 179936) | Plant litter microbial communities from Arlington Agricultural Research Station in Wisconsin, United States - UWRJ-L171-409R-4 | ecosystem: Environmental > Terrestrial > Plant litter >... | reverse complement strand
CCTTTTGTGGGTTTTTCTGTTTTTTTTTTTTTTTCTTGGGGGGGGGGGGGGGCGAGAGTAAGGGAAAAAATGGGTTGGTGGGCACCCGACTCTCCATTGACAAGGAACACCCATTTCGGCAATCCGCTGAATCGGCCGAGTTACTATATGCCGTGTTTGTGTGCTTTGCGCATTTCCTGGGCACTGGCGACGGCTCCCAGTGCGGGACGCGGCAAAGAGCGTTGGGTATTGCACGTAATGTATGTGTTGTGGGGATCCCGATTTCCTGTAGAGGGAGCAGGATGGAGGGGATGGCATTGTCCACTTTGGGGCCAAGGAGGGCAAGAGCTACCTTCACTCACTTTGAGCGCAGCCACACCGAGATCGACTCGTCATTTTTGTCACCTCAACACGCCCAATGATCGGAACATCCGGACTGGCCGTCATGTGTCGTGTTTCGTTGGTTGTGCTCGTGTGCCATCCTCCACGTTGTGACCATCCTATTCATGTCCTACAGCAGGTGGTATCCGCATCACCCATTTTGCCTCCACGACAAGGCGACAGTAGGCTGTCAGCAGCTGTCAAGCCGGCCCTGCGTCTCTGCACGTTACATGCACGTGGGTTTGTCGACTGCGTACGAAGTACACTACACTGCACTTGTATTGCCGGGATTAAACACCTGAAGTGGGGAGAATGGAACCGCCCGCCTGGGCCCCGCCACCCATCCCATCCTCATAACTATGAGCATCATACAGATCACCGTGGTGGATATGTGTCTCGAGTACTCACTATGTACAATACAGGGAGACGGTCCATAAAGACCAAAATATCATAAACCAAAATGCCACACTGTCTATCTTCCAATGCCCAATCCAACTCCAGTTCGAATGTCCATATCACTGATATAGCTAGCTAGCTTTGTGGTGCACGAAAGAGACAAATCCACCGAGTAAATCCCTCCCTCCCACAGTTCCAGCGGGTGGAGATGTGCATGCTGACTGGGGAAGATATCAGACTTGAAAATGAACACCAAACTATGTAAGACTTGCTTCAAAGGGAAAAACTTGGCTTGCAAGACTAAATATGTCCAAGACGGAAAATCTCCGAAAGACAGCAGCCTCCATAACAAGTAGACGCGGGACAGGAAGCCGAGAAATGGAACGAGAAAGGAAAAAGCCAAAACACCTCCACAACTTTTTATTTCGCACTTTTGATACCGCATCAAATCCCCGACCAGATGAATGAGTATAGGAGAAAAGAGGAAAATAAGAGCATTAACATGAAATGTAACGAGACAAGATGTGGCCGTGTCGTCAACTTTCGTTCCCCCAATAAACATGAAAAAAAAATGGAAAAAAAATTGTCCCACCGTCCAAGCGCCATTGGAAATGTGACTCCAGTATGCCCGCCCTATGTTTGAAACCTATCCTGCATTGCCACCACCCAGGCACAAGGAGAAATGCGACAAAAAGTTTTCGTGGACAAGATATGTACGTGGCAAGGGATCCTCCGCTGCAATAAAACCGCTGCCGAACCGGAAATGTGGGGGGTTCGACAAAGGCAAGAACTACCGCGTTCTTGAAAAAAATCATATTCGTTTGCGCAGGCCTGTCATTGGGCATCCCAGTACGCAGTTGGCAGCGTGGTTTCCGTAGGCGAGTCTGTGAGGTTTGGGAGACCGCCATAATCGTTCATCCAGAATGAAGAGTCGTCTTCGAGAGCAAAGCTGCCAAATCCACTTGCCGCGCTGGCCAGAAGAGTAGGATCTTCGCCTGCTAGAGAGGAATTCGTGGTCAGGAACTTGTTGCTGTCCTTGATGAAGCGGTATTCGTCGAAGTCGAGCGGGCCGAGATCGGTGTTAGCCATAAGCCCAGCCTGGGCTAGGGGGAAGCCAGCCGTAGCAGCGTTGTTGCTGTTGTTGTTGTTACGATACTGGGTATCGAAGTCGTCCAGCGGTTTCGAAAGGTGATCCTCGGCCTCGGAAACCTCGCCGGATGTTGACGTGTTGGTTGTCAGTGTCGGAAGCTGTTCCGAGCCAGTGAAGTCGTAACCGCTATAGCTCTGTGCCTGGCTGTAGCTCGATGGAGCGAAATCGGCCGCACCCTTGCTGGCGAAGTCAAGGCCGTCATAATGACTCCAATCGACTGACGTGGCACTGAGCCCCGCGCTGAACATGGGTTGCTCGTGATCCGACATGCCGCTGAAGAAGTCGGCGCTGTTAGGCACATACTCGGGGTACTTGATGCTTGACAGATCAAGCGGAGGTAGCTGGCCATTAAGCTGAGAGAACGAAGATCCTGTCATGAGCGGTGAGGTAGCCTCGGACCCGGCTCCGCGCTGTAGTTGCGCCATTCCCTCAGAAGAGCCGCTGCTCGCAGGGGACCCAGCGCTATGAGAGTCGCTCCCACTTCCTGCCTGCATGAGGCTGTCGACAGATCGATTTCCAGCGCTGCTCGTGCTATGCAATGAGTTGACACGGTGGATCTGGTAAGGCCCACATTTCTGCGAGGCCTTGGCGTGCTTGTATGTCGGTTTATGATGACCATTGGCGTCAAAGGACAGGAGCACATCTGAGTTTGCCGTATTCGCACGCCGTCTGCTGCGGGTCCCAGCCTTGGATGCTTTGGACTGAGGGGTGGCATCCGGATCTGAATCCGATTCAGGCACCGTATCGAGAATCAGCGGTTCCTTTTTGTGAGAGCAAGTGCAGCGACCGCCGTGGTTACAACAGCAACTATCTGCAAAATAGACATGAAAGGGTTAGAGGATCGTCCTAGTCCGTAACAGCCAGACGGCAACGGAAGAGCTCACCCTTGTGACCCTCGACGGTCGTCTTCAGGTGCATGCACTTGTGCGTCTTCTCGCCGCAATCGCACTTGACGTGCGAGGCGCGGGACTTGCGCATTGAGCGACAGTGTTGGCATTGCGACACCGGCCTTCCCTTCTTGTTGATGTGCTGAAGCGGCCGATCTGCAGTTGCACAGCCAACTGTCAGCAAGACGACCCCGCAGAGACTCTTGAGGGCAATTGGAGACGCCGACCCTAGTAGAGGGAGGGGGAGGGGCAGCTTGGATCTCGAGGTTGCGACACTTCCGGGCTTCGGTTGCAATCGGCCTGACCCAAAGCAGCCAAGCACCAAGCGCACGCTGCCACTGCTGCAGCTCTCGCGGCAGGCTACCGCTGCATGCATGTAGCTCGAAACAGAGAGCTCCTCGAGGAGAACAGTTGGGAGCCGAAGTAAAATCACTCACCACTGTGTTGGCAATTGCTGACGCGATGACCCCTCACACAGGCCTCGCAAGCATACTTCTCTCCGTTGATAAGCATGGCTGTCGATTTCTCGGCTGTCAAATGTGCGAGGCTAGGGCGGTTGGCGGCTGTCGGTCCGCAGTTCGCGATGATGGCTAATCCTAGCCGGCGGGGGAGCAGAGGCCGCGTTTGCCGGCGTGTCGAGGGAGCTGCTACTACGCTGTTACCACAGGCGAGCCGTCGAAGCTGCAAGGCGGCAGAAGTCCAAGACGAAACCCTAGGTCTTCGCTTGACTCCACGCTCGAGACAAGCACACTCGAGACAGAGAAGGTCGCAGGCCAAAAAAGCCACGGGCTATCGGGTCATTTCTCTGTGTGCTTGTGCGTAGGGGAAAGGAAATGCCGAAAGAGTCCAATTGATGCCAACGCCGCCGGGCATCAAGGTAGAAAATAAAAAAAAAATAAAAAATAATGTGGATTGAGTGGAGATTTAGATGTGTGGTTTGTGTAAGTCGACCTTCCTCACAGCTGTAGTGTGGTGGGGTGTTCAGGTCAGGACAGGGTCGGGAACGGGATGACGGCGGCGGGAAAACTCTGGAAATCGGGTGCCCGGTTGTTCAGCTCAGCCTCCAGGCGTTTGCGAGTTTGGGTCCAGGCGGAACCCTTCTTCTTAGCTCAGCACGCCGCCGGCAAACCTGGGAAACTTTGGTGCGACGTGACTTTCTGGACGACTGGGAGATTGCGGCGAGAGGGGCAAATCGAAGAGAGGTGAGACGGAAGCCGGGCTGGGGCGGCCCTTAAGCCTCAAGCATGCCGAGCAGGTGCAGACACGGTAACAAGGCCAGAGACCCTAGTTGGAAGGCGAGGGTAGACGAAGGGGGTTAGGTAGATCGAGTCGACTCGCAAGCGGAGGCCAGAAGAGTTGTGTGCCAGTTCGGACGAGCATGGCGGGAGGTCGGCGCTTTTTAATGACTCTGGGCGTGGGCTGGATGCAAGCTCCATAATAAGCGTCGTTTGGGAGATCTCGAAACTGGGGCGCCAGCACAACTCAACCAGGCAGGCCCTGGGATGGAGAAGAGAATGGGTGACGAAACGACGAAGTGGTGGTCCACCCTAGGGCAGATGCGGAAACGAACGAACACTACGAAGTACTTGGTTACAAAGCCTGGCCGCACCGGATACACTGCTGCACTTGGCAGCCCGAGGTACGTACTCTGCCCTGCACATCAGACATCTCCATGGTAGTCACGAATGGGGGGCGGAAGGAATGGGGGAAAGGGTTGAGCCGGCCCAGCGTGGGATGGTTGTCGGCGCAAATCGGGGACTCTCAAGCTTGTGAGCGTGGGCGGGTGTGCTGTGAGTGGGAGGGAGGGAAGGGGTGCACTAGCGAACTTTGGAGCCAGCGCCTTCCTCCTTGGTGCCTTGCGCTTCGGACAAGACGGCAGCAGCCATCCAGGTTGTACAGATACCTCAACCCGCACGTCACCTTCAATTTTTTCACTGGCAGTTTTTTGGTGCGCAGGGAAGGCACGTCCCAAGGGTATTTTCTGCGGACCTCCTTCCCAGCCTTCCATCCTTCCATTCCACGCCTTGAGAGAGCTAGGTTCGGCGTCCCCCGGTATCCTCCCCCTCACCCCCCAACTCCCACGTCCGTTCCTGTGTCGTAGATGTCCTGCTGCAGTAACAACACTCAGACTGCACCGCATCGCCCCGACTGCGAGTGCCCGAGCAAGGCCCGTCTGCGGTCTCTCAATCTCTTGGCTGTCTATCTCCATTTGGTGCTGACCCGCCATGGGGTACACTCTTCAGCATCTTGGCGGTCTTGCGGACCGGATCTGAGTAACCGAGCCTAGATGGATTGCAATTGCACAAACGACGCTCGGCGACAACGGGTTGAAGATGACGGTAGACGAACTGTTCGAACAGACTTGGCGGTGGAAAGAGTTCCTCTCGCGGCGGCACGGGCAGCTCCATCCTGAGGTGGTGGGGTGCCCAGCCCAAGTCCCCACGGCGGCGCTTCTCAAGATATGGGTAAAACCCCCAATCAAAGGGAAAACAGGAACAGGCCCGGACAATCTCGACTAGCTCATCTCATGTACGATGCGGTGCATGGAGAATTTGCAGAAGGAGCCGCCTGCATTCGGGCCCGCAGCCGTCTACTGCGAGTTCTATTGTTCAGTCGCCGCACTGCTGGCTGCTGCGAGTTGGCATGGGATAGTGGTGGTGGTGGGTTTTTTGACAGGGTCCAATCTGGGCTCGGTTGACCTGCAAGCCCCACGTCTGCGGCTACGACGCCGGCCGAGGAAGTGGGAGAAAGGAGAAGGAACGTAGCGCACAGCTAACCACCTGCACTTGACGCCTGTTTTTGTTCCGACAATTCCCATGCCACCACACCCATCACTGGTGGCCACTCAGACCACAGGACCATTTTGGTAACTCGACGCTCACTCCGACCCGCCACTCAACGTCGTCCATGATATCCTTTTGCAGCTTCTGCCCTGAAGAATTTTCACACCCGCGGAACACCGCCCAGCTAGACTGCAGTTGTCACTCAGGACCTGCATCAAACGTCAACCATGAAGGGTCCAGGTTATCGACGGGCCGGCAGAGACCACAGCTGCATGTTCTGATGTGTACTGTGCTGATGTGGAGCTCAGAGAACACGGGCGGGCTTCGATCCCGAAATCTCCAGCTCCTCTCCCCTGAATTGGATTGAGTGGCCGGGACCAACACTGCCGCTCCGGTCCATTCGCCGGTTGCTGTGCCCCAGGAACCGACAAGCGGAAATGGGGGGGTTCTTGCGCGGATCTGCAACTCTGTTTGCTGCTTCCCTGGTAGACCGATGACGAGGCTCTTGTTTCGGGGTTCGCGGGATATCAGGGAGGCGACTCCACTTACCACCAGTGTGCCTACGTTCGCGATATTGGCTTGTGCCTCCTTGTTGAATATGAACTTGCGGATAGCTCAACGATTAGCAACCTTTTGTTCTAGTGTGAGACCCATAAAGAGCCTGTGGGAGCGCATGGATGAATGATCCGCTTGGGTTGGCGTGCAACCCCCTCAGACAAGAAAAATGTTCAAGTTGAAAGACACGGCTGCTTGCTGAACCCAGATGGGGGCCGCCTAACATCCCGCGCGACCGGGAGCCTCGCCAGCCGCTCGTGCGAAGGAAAGCCATGGCGGAAACGATTGACGAGACCAAGACCGCTTGGAAGTCGAGGGGGCTCACGCAAGCACACTTGGCAGCATTTCGGCCGGCAGGCCAGGTTATTGCGACACCCATTGCCGTCCTCAACCCAGAGACCTTCAGGTGATTAGAGGCAGAATATGTCTAAATTGCCAGCCGTCTTGAAGCGGCATTCTAGCCAGTCTGAGGCGCCTGGCTCTACACTTCTAACACAAATCAACCGTGTCACAGGTTCACAGGCGCCAGTTCAGGCCCCGGGACCATCAGGTAGTCGTTTTTGGGGCGGCATTGCTCACGGTCATGGATTTGGAATGGAGAAAGGGAACTCCAGATAATTCCAGCTGAGATCGCCAAGGCCAAGTACGGGGACCGACAGCTGGCCACACACATTTCTTCTTGTTACCTGAAGAAGAGTGTAAGTGCGGCAACGCTCGCTGTTAAAGACCAAACGGGTGAAGGGCTCTCTGCCCGCAGTCCGTGCTTGTTGGAGAGTTTACAGCGGGGCTCGCCTGCACCGACCACCAAACTCTGGTTCTGCACCGCAGAAAAAAATCCCGATGTTGCGTCCGCAAAAATTTTCACCCACACCTCACCGAACGGTCGCCCAGCCTCTCGATCAGTGGTCCGTCGTCGCTCCGTGACGCCATTTTTGGCCCAATGGGAGCTCTAGTCCCCGTCTCTTTGCCTTAGCAGGGCCGAAGACGGTCTTCTGCGGCAGCACAAACATCGCTGTTGTATTTGTGGCAGATGTCTCCTGACCGAAGCGCTCCAATCGACTCATCAACAGAGGTTCATGTCCTCACAGCCCCACGACATGGCCGCAGGATACAGAAACTCAAGATCGACATCTGGCTCCATGCTGCCTCCTGAATCGTGGAACGACCCCCCGGCGCTCCCTTGCGTGTGCTCCTCTCCTATTCATTTCCACAACTGAACCGTGTTCAGTACTCCGGCAGACGGACCACACCTGGGTCACCCTCAACTCTCACCTTTGGCAGGTGCCAAGCTTAGCCACCCTGTGCTCGGTGACGACCCCGAGACGGAGAGCGGGAATACTCTGCTCCTCGGCCTCACGACGTGCTAGTGATTTGAGTGGTTGCCAAAATGTGACTAGGACAGCCAAATTTCATTCACATGCACCAACCATCCCATTACAGTCCATCTCTCTGATCAGCCACGCAATCGAGTCGCCAAGGAAAACACTTTCGCCCGAGGGATCCCCGGTAGTTGGCTTGCCACGCCAGAAAACAAATGATCAGGCAAGACAGTCGGCCCCGATCGATCGACAGCCTCAGAAAATGGAGGATCCCTGGACCCTGAGAAACCTGACTTGTCTGAGTCGGGGGTTCACCCATAAGACGCGGGACATGGTCTCAGGACGACGCAGCGATGCCTCACTCAACGGGCTGGTGACCAAACGCAAAAACATGGGTTGATGCCAGGTCCCATCCTTTGTTGGGCATGGGGAAAATAGCACGGGTTCGACGAGGGGGGGATCGGCTTGTGTAACGACAAGGCGGCTTCGGCTTCGGTCAGTGTTCTAGAAAACACAACTCCGCAATCTTGGTGGGATCTGCTAGGAATGTACAAAGTACATCCACATCCCGCAGACTACCTACTAGTGAGATGGCGACACTATTCCCCCAACAAGTTGTGAGATTGCGCCTCGCCCAAGAGATGAACCAAAGATCCCCTTGGCCTAAAGTGAGAGGCCAAATGGTGCTAGAGATCTTTACCTGCTTAACCCCTTGAGACATGAGCTCTTTTCGATCAACAGCTGAGAGTTGCTGCACCAGCTATCAGGCGGTCCGACAACGGTGACGATGGTCGTCCTGGGGATCCGGAACTGGGAGATGACCGTCATCGCCTGATTCCGCTGCAGCAACCGTCAGCCCAGGTGGCCACCCTTCGTTCTTGAGTGTCCCCAGACGCCAAGGTGCAGACTCTGATTGGAGAAGGCTGATGGTGGTGGTGGGTTGAACCTCAGCTAGTGGAAGCGCTTGCAGCTCAAGTGAGCCGACCAGGGCAGCTCGACCCCTCATTTCGCTCGTTGCGATTACAAGCCAACCCCCACGCTTACAAGCTCCAATTTCTCCATGAAATCTACAGAGACCCCCATGCCAAAGACGTTGTTGTGATCCCAAACCGCCGCACTCCTCAGATGGGCGCCTTGCAGCGCAGCTCACGCAGCTCACCGGAAATGGGGGTCACCCCAACCATGGCCGGTGTCGCCGTCCGTGGCAGGCAGGTGTGAAAGGGTGGTCTCGCAGGGTCGTCGCAGTTCACCTTCCAGCACTAGCACAACTGTCCAACTTCATATCTCACAAAGGCAGGAGCTGGGATATCCTAAGATTTCAAAGGATCGCAGATTATGCGAGATATCTTTTACTTAGCGGGGGCGTCTCGCAGTTCCATGTGCAACCATTGTTGCTGCTCTTCTTGATCTGCACTTGGTGATTCGTGGAACGGCTCGGAACGTGTTGAGACTCCGTCATGACTTGGGTGGTTCAGTAGCCCGCTCATGATGGTGCATCATCGGAGACGGGCAGCCTTGCCATCGCGAGCTACATGTCCATCATGTGTGCTTATCCGTCGTCATTTCTCTCAACTTGACGTGGACATATTGCGACCGGCATAGATCAATATTCAGGCCCATTTGCTGGGCGCCCGCATCTAGAGATCGTCTTGATAACTCTAGGAGACTGCGGGAATCAGTAGAGGTTACACGATTGGATTTCGGGGATAACATGGGCAGGGCATTGAGTTACGAGAGCCCGTTAATTGATGTCAGCGATATTCGCACGTGTGGCATCAGTGGTGTGTTCAGACGCGACTGGCAGTTGACCGGTGCGAGAGTTGGTGGTCTCGGCATCCCAAGTTCGGCGATGCGCTCGCTTGGCGCTACTCGTCGATGTCGGCCAATCGTGGACAGCAATGTCGGTGGCTGCAACGGGAGAAAGCTATGATCATGTCGGCCGTGGTTGGTGGGAGGTCCCCGATGTGTGTGTCCCACATCCGAAGGCGCTGTCGGGTCGGTTCTCTGGAGACGTCAGTTATCACACACGCCTACGGCTTGGCCAGCCGCTTGGAGCTTGCCACCCCCTCAACTACTCAGATAACGGTCCGGTGTTGTCTTAAATATCTGGAATCTGGATGATGGCTCTGGGAATCAGGACTATCTCCCCTCGTCCAAGGAAGGATATGACAGGAAGACGGCCTGTATGGCCATCTCATGGACCTACTGTAGGGCGTATCTAGCGGTTGGACTTTGGTGTGAGCAATGTTAGATAAGGTGATTATGGCATGCAGAACCTCAAACCATTGATGGTGTCATTTTCTTTTTTCTTCTGGCTCATCGTCTCCGCATGGAGAGTCCCTCTCAACCCCGCAGTAATTACCTGTCGAGGAGCTGATGGTAAGGCGAAAGCAGCAGGCCGTGCGATCGGCCGGAGACGGGAACAGCTGAACTCGTCCACCGAGCATTTGGGGGTGCTTGGACAGCCACGACTGATGAGAACGTTCCAAACGATGGCACGTGGGTCAAAAGGTGGTCATGATGGGTTCTACGTATCTAGAAGCGTGCAACCAGAATATTGTTACACGTGCACTGGCCGGCCAGCAAATTCATCCGATTTGTGTGCATTGCCTGTGTTTTACGTTTACCATCTCATTTCGGTGTCCAGAAGCCATCTAGGTCAGGAGGCGCGTGTTCGCCAAGGAAGGAGGCCAAGTGGTACCATGTGCTTGCTCCCAAAAGCAGCCCAGGTTCCCTGCTTGCCCCCGCAACGGGAAATGCGGGACCTGATTGGACCTCTGGGTTTCCTCGACACATTGGGAAAGAGCTGAGATGTCTCTCTGGAAAGTGCCATGTTGCACTTGACATTCGACTTTGCTCTGTCAGTAAAGGATCCTTATCGTTCTAAGCAGCCCCAGGCCAGCGAAAACGGAACAGGAACTCGTCTACTGGCCACCCAAATCCACGGTCCCCACTGGAGAATCAAGCGAGGCGTCATCTCACGACATTTGTGGAGGGACAGAGTCCACGAACCGGGATCCGCGAACGGCGATTTAGTCGACATCATTGTTGGTTATTGGACTTCCGGGACAACCCACACAGTTCGCTGCTTCCTTTGGCCAACTTCAGCCAAGGGAAAGGGTTGTGGGTTACGAACGTGGCGGTCTGACTTCTCGGGAGCTGTCGTGTCACTTCTCCGCGGCTTTGTGTCATCGTCTAGATTCCCCGCCCGCCGCCGCCATGCATCAACCTCCGAAGCCGGGCTCAGACCCAGAAAGGTAAGCCAGCAAATCCACATTATGTTGTTGATACTTCACCTTGATATCGGAATTCAAAGAGCTCCGCTGACTGGGCCCGCTCCGCCCCCTTTTCACAGGCCGAAGCATGTTGTCTTTGTTGGGGCGGGTGCCGTCGGGTGTTTCTACGCCTCGAGATTACACCACGTACGTCAGGTCCAACCTTTGATCTATAGGAAAATGCCAAACTAACAAACAACTCCAGCCTAGCAGCAACATCCACACTTCCCTAATCGCCCGGTCCAACTATGCCATGCTCGTCCGGGATGGCGTTAAGCTCCTGACCCATACCTTTGGTGATTACACCTTCGCGCCGCACGCCGTGTACCCTTCTGTGTCCGCAGCTGTAGGTCAGCAGACATGGGACTACGTCGTGGTCACCACCAAGGCGCTGCCGGACCGCTCTGACGACGCCACTCTAATCGCACCCCTTGTCAAGCCAATCACGTGCATCGTGCTGATCCAGAACGGCGTCGGCGTCGAGGCCCCCTACCGCACCCGCTTCCCCAGTAATCCCATTGTCAGCGCTGTCACGGCCATCTCCGCTGAGCAGATCAGTCTGGGTACGATCCGACAGAACCGCTGGACAAGGATCCACCTCGGTCCTTACTCCAACTCCGCCGCTCTGGAAGCCATCAGTGGGAGCACCCCTGGTGCTTCCGCCCTCAAGCTTGAAGGCGCCTGTCGCGCCAATGAAATTGGTGACTGGTGGGCGCGGTTGGGCGGTATTCGGGACGTTGAAGTCTTAGACGAGATCGACCTACAGATGGTGCGATGGCACAAGCTGTGCATCAATGCTGCTTTCAACCCGTCGGCTGTCCTGTCGGGTGGGCGCGGCAACGCCGACATGGTACTCGACTCGGAGCTACGTGAGCATCTAGCGGCAGTCATGGACGAGATCTGGGCGGCGGTTCCGCACATTCTGGGTAGGGAGTTCCCGGCAGATCTGGCAAGCCCAGAACGTATCCTCAAGAGCACGGAAAAAAATGTTGGGAGTAAGCCGAGTATGCTGTTAGACTGGGAGTGTAAGAGGCCGATGGAACTAGAAGTGATTTTGGGGAATCCAGTGAGGATTGCCAGGACGAAGGGTGTGAAGCTGCCGAGGATGCAGACGTTGTACGCCTTGTTGAAGAGCGCGCAGACCGTCCGCGAGGAGAAGAAGGCGAGGTTGTAGCTAGTGGCAGGTAGTGGAATGTCTCTGGGAAGGTATTGTAGAGAATGAGACATGATGTATTACTCTGTTAAAATATGTCATGAATGGGCTGACGTACCTGCAGTTCTTGTTCACCTTGAAGGGCTGCTTCTTCATCGGTGCGAGGGTTTCTGGGTCTCGGGTACTAATGAACTCGTCTCACACACACGTATAAACATGTCGAGACTGTTTCGCGTTGATTATTCCTACTCACCGACTCGGCATTATCATCGTCCCCAGGAAAGCCACATTGGATACACCGCCATTAACAAATAGCTCAATCAGCAGCATGCCATCATCCCCAAGAGTTGCTTCATCAGTATACCACCACTGCCAGCTACTCTCAGCGACAGAGACGAATCATACCGGGCATAGGAAAAGCCGGTCAGGCCTCTTTCCGAGCCTGGATAGAGCCTAGATAGAGCCATGACGACCTCACGGCCTCTTCGGTAACAAAAAAGATCATCCGCCCAACCTTTTTTTTGTGCCTCCGAGCCTATGTGACATTTGGGACCTCCACCAGACGTTATCTGGGGCACCAAGCTCAGCAGGGATACCCCCCTCACAGGTTCATATATCCTGAACAACCCAGCACGGAGAGTTCCGTCATGATTTCAAGGGGCGTCCTGGGATCAAATACACGCTCATCGGTTTGGCATGTTCTAGACTGTGTTTGCTCATGCCTGGTATGTTGGGGCAGACCAACCGGGTAGGTACAGGCAGTCATCAATCCGGACTTCCCTGGCTTCATATTCGCCACCAAATGTCTTACCTGCCTAGGTAACATAGGCTGAGCCCCTATGTCCACGGCCACAGGGTCGAGAGTGGTGGGCATGAATGACACGGGGAGAACGCTGATGACGCAGTAGGTAGGCACCTATCTAGGTGGTGTTCGGTATTTTTAGGTCTTGTCAAGTTAGTTTCGTTTCCTACTCTTGTGTGTCTTTGGAGCAGCGGTGAGCTTGGTGGACTACATAGTCCCTAATCGCTTCGATACACGTGAGCGGCAGTTCATGCTAAAGAAAAGCAGCTTTGTTCCACACGTGGGATTGGTATTCTTGCCAACTTCAGTATCAGGACTGGAGGTTTGTTATCTCTGTAGAATCCTGCGGGCTCAGGTCAACGGAGTCAATTCAACGGCTGGCTGCATGTGGGAGATGTTCGCTATTGTATGGGATATTTTCCGTCAACGTCTTCTAGACAGTAGCCTGGTTCCTATGGCTTAATAAAAAGTCACTCCGGGTTGTATTGCAACCCGGCACTGAGATTATATACACCAATTGATGATGGAACCTGCCTAGATAGACGATACATGTACATGTATCTGGTGTGGTTTATTGCTGGTGTGACTGAAGTTTGGGGATTCACGATTTTGGTTTCCACTTCTACCTTTTCCTAGCATCAATCGCATAGGCAAATTAAAATCGTATATATATATCGTCCTGGATGATGTTAAGGCGAAGTACAAAAAGAACTTTCCTTTCTCGTATATGTGGCCAATGTGAAAAGTTGAAGCCGTGCTAGCCTCACCGAGGCCGCTGTCCCCTTAGCTGAACACGGTTGCTCCCTAAGAGATAGTAGCTCTCACTCCTAGACGCAATAGTCTTAGAGCAGGAATTTCGGGCTTGCTAGTTGCCTTAATTGGCTAGGTATGATGCCCTTACTCTGAGCACACACCATCGGTTCCGTGGCCATCAAGGTCTATTTCAGTCTCTCCAGCTATGAATGGCCATCTACACATCCTTGGTTGACTTTGTATTCTTGGTATGACTAATTACCGGGTTGAAGACTCAGTGTAGCTATTATTTCGCCCTGAATCTCATGTTAAATTCTAGGGCTACAGTGGCTGAGGTGCCCCCCTTCCCTCGCTAGGGCTTGCAACATAGAAGATTGTATTCACAAAGACCGTTGGTCACAAACTTTACCTTGAGGAGTATACAGAACAGCGCTGTGGCTTCCAGTCTTTGGAGTCACGGCAGGTGGCCCCTAGATGCCCTACAGCCGTGGTATGATCGATTAGTCAGCCTTTGGCTGACCCACTGGTTGAGGTGCTGTTGCCAGCCCTGTGCCCTGGGCCCCACTGGGCCCCACCCACGCAGATAGATCTTTGGCATCGCTGCTCCGCAGCGATTCCTCTCCTTCTTTCTTCTTCACCTTGTAATTTTATATGATGATTGCCACGTCTTCGATCCTACGATCGTTTTGGTGCCATCGGCGTGACATTTGGGCAAAGTTAGACTGGTTAAGATAGGAACAATTCACGATATGCCACTAGCAATTGAGACCCACAAATTGACGACTGTTTTGCAGCGGTTTCAGGTCTCAATAGCTAGCTGTTCCTCTGCTCTGCTCAAAAAAATAATAATCGAAGAATTGAATGCGACTCGATAAAATCTCTTCATCTTGCTTGCCCTCAACCCTATCTATAAACACACCCCCTGAAGGTCAAAAGGGTAAGTCGGTCATTGTCTGATCACAACCCTAACCCTACTTCTGACCGCGGAGAAAACGCTCCGCGAACCCCTCACGTGCCCCGCACCAGAAGCTTTTCGCCGATAAAAATCGTTCCATAATGACGACATACCGCTTTGACGTCACTTAGCGACAGTACTCCGTATGTGCCCTGCTGATATAGCAGAGTCAGGTAATAGTCGAGGATGCCTACGCTGAAGATCGAGTCTGAGAATAGAACGATGTTGGCATAGAGCGGTTGCGAAGACTGTTTGTTGAGCTGCAGACAAAACGCGTTGAAAACTCTATAATAGCCCCCGCTCAAAGCTGTTCAGGGGAATGGGGTTATTCTTTGTCAACGCATTATCTAGGATCTTGTTCTTACCGGATTGTTCGCCCAAATACAGATTCCCGTGGCGATCATGAGGGGATGGCCCAATCGCATCGTTTCCGGTTATGAGATAATAGCTAGCTAAGCCTGCAAAACCGGTCAATAGTGGAGCACAGCTTGTATCAGTGGCGAGGAGACGCGAGATGGGATTTTCATCACTTTCCCATCCAAGGTGCCATGGGTGCCGTTGAAATCGCACCCTCGCACCTACTCCAACTCCTTTCCATAAACTGTGCTGGACCCTGAGGAAGGGCAGCTGAACATGAACGCATCATGTGAGCGCAGTCACTTCCGGTGCCGGTACAATTGAGCAGGCGGTTGAGAGACCAGCGAGAACTGTCTGCATGTGTCCGTAGTCAAGGACCCTGTGGCGCTGAGCCGTAGACCGTTGCCGTTACTGCCGTCTGCCGCGATTCTGACCATTGGTGGCACGAGTGGCTCACATTTGGGGAACAAAATCTGCATCAGGGATCTAGCTTTAAACAAGGCCGGTTATTTCGTGCGAATGGGAGAAACAACCAGCCCATACGCCGCGTACCATTCGGTTTCCCTGGCCCATGCCCGCCGCGGCAGGTCGGCCCCTCATCGCCTGCTCTAGAGACGGAGATAGTAGGTCACCTTGATCCCAGCGCAGAAGTAGGGCAACCTTCGCTGCCCCTCAGACTCCAACGCTGTGCAACCCGCACCGACTCACTTTTGGTGCGATTTACAGCGACGACGGCCAAACGCGCATCGAGCTTACTAGAGTTCTGGCGTTGGTCGCTCTCGCCTTTCTTCGCCTCGCGTCTCCTATCCCCTTCGTTCCTTCCTCCCAGTTTTCCGGACACGCTGTGGTCCTGTGCTCCCCTCGGTACCTCCGCCGATCTCTCGAAACCGCAGCAAGCCATCCATTCTCGCCACAACGGCCACTAGCGGCTGGTCACCCTCTCTACCAGCTACCAGCTTTTCCTCCCTCTTGTTGCCCACGGGCCAAGCCGCCTGCCAACTGCAATTCGATATTTTTTTAATCATACTCTTCATCGTCATTCTACCGAGCAGTCTGGGTACATATCTAAGAAGGAGGGGTAACTGGTGACCACCATCTCACCATCACTCAAGTTTTCGTCACATCTACTCTACACCGGTTCACTATCCGACGGCCAACCGGCCTAGAAACGGTGGCGACGGTAGAGGAAACCGGTCTTAAGGGGGATGTCGCCCCGGAAAGATTCGACGCTGACCCCGGGGGCCGAACCGACACCGAATCTACCCAGCCACCTTCGGGGTCCGACACGACTGTGATGGACCCGGTCAATGAACGCGAATCCGGCCAAGGTGCTCAGCTTTTGCAGGTCCCCGACGCGGGCAGTGCCAAAGAAGATGATCCCGATACTTGGTCGACAGCTGCTACAACGCCGGCCGATGCAAGTACATCTGGCCCTGCCGATAGCACGAACCCAAGCGGCTCACCCACGTGTTTGTCGTCATGGAGCGCGTCATCAGAGCGACAGCTGGGCCACAGCGGCCAAAATGACCCTTCAGACCGCGTATTTCCGATCAAGTCTGTCATCAGTGTGGGACCAGCTTTGGCGACGACCAGTGACCGACGCAAACAGTCCAACTCGGAGAGCGCGGCGGAGTTGCCCATGGCTGCGGGCAGTACACACCCTCCCCTGGCCACAGAGCTGAGATCAAGTCTAGATAGTCGAGATCGCCGAGCGTCTACTTATCTCGGCTTTACGAGACTGGCAAGTGCCTCTCCAAGCAACAAATCCCCACCGGTTGACAGGATTCGGCAACGTCGCCTCAATACGTTATCTGGTTCAATGTCAAGCATTCAAGCAGACGTGGAAAGGCAAAGGACGGTGACACACATGCCTTTCAGCGTGGAGTCTTCGTCCTCTGATGACGAGAGTGTGCCTCCGGCAGGACCGGTGCGCCAAGCAGCGACAGGTTCACCAAGACGCCACTCTCCGACCGAGCCTATAACTGAGTCACTATACACTCAACGATTCAAACACATCATGACCGATGAGGGGCACCTAGTCATCACGGGAAGAGATGGGACGCTGCAACGGTGCGAGGACGAGCCGATACACACTCCCGGCGCTATTCAGGCTTTTGGACTGATGATTGCAATTCGCGAAGAACCCGATGGGCGCTTCCAAGCCCGCTACGTGAGCGAGAACTCGGAACACCTTATTGGCTACAGCCCCCAAGAACTGTTCCGGCTGGAGGACTTCCTCGAGATCTTGACCGAGGAGCAGGCTAATAACCTCCTGGACCATATCGACTTCATCCGAGATGAGGACGCTGATCCAGCCGTCAACGGACCGGAAGTGTTTAGTTTATCGATCCGGCCACCTGGGAACCAGCGGTCCGTTAAACTGTGGTGTGCCATTCATCTACATCCCATGAGGTCAGATATCATTATATGCGAATTTGAGATGGATGACGACCATGTACACCCCTTACGCCCCGCAGATGAAGACATCCCTGATGTGCCAGAAGACACGCTGCACTCGAACCCTACAATGGAGGAGCTTGCGGAAAGCACCGAGATTATGAGCAGACCCCTGCGAGTTCTGCGAAGCGCACGCAAGAGACGGGGTGAAGCTGGTGCCATGCAGGTTTTCGACATCATGAGCCAAGTCCAAGAGCAACTGGCTAATGCGTCAAACCTGGAAAAGTTCCTGAAGATTCTGGTAGGCATCGTGAAGGAGCTCACCGGGTTTCACCGAGTCATGATATACCAGTTCGATGCCGCCTTCAACGGGAAGGTGGTGACGGAACTTGTAGATCCCGCGCAGACTAGAGATCTGTTCAAGGGCCTGCACTTTCCAGCCACCGATATCCCTAAACAGGCCCGCGATTTGTACAAACTCAACAGGGTGCGTCTCCTCTACGACCGAGATCTGGAATCTGCGAGGATAGTTTGCAGGTCAATTGAAGACTTGGAGAAGCCCTTGGATATGACGCACTCGTACCTCCGCGCCATGTCGCCCGTCCATCTCAAGTACCTTGCTAACATGGCTGTGCGGTCATCTATGTCAATCTCTATCAATGCGTTTGGCGACCTATGGGGTCTCATTGCTTGCCACTCCTACGGATCTAAAGGGATGCGCGTGTCGTTTCCTATTAGGAAGATGTGCCGCCTTGTCGGCGATAACGCCTCGAGGAACATTGAGCGGCTTTCTTACGCATCTAGGCTACAGGCTAGGAAGCTAATCAATACGGTTCCTACTGACAAAAACCCCTCGGGTTACATCATCGCCTCATCCGACGACCTTCTCAAGCTATTTGACGCCGACTTTGGAATGCTCTCGATTCGAGAAGAAACAAAGATTCTCGGCAAGATCCAGCAATCTCAAGAGGCTCTGGCCATGCTGGAATATCTTCGATTGCGAAAGTTTACATCGGTTGTCATGACCCAGGACATCAAGTCGGAATTTCCTGACCTGCGTTACCCTCCAGGTTTCACCGTGATAGCCGGCTTGTTGTACGTTCCGTTAAGCGTAGGCGGCCATGATTTCATCGTGTTCTTTCGCAAGGGTCAGACAAAGGAGGTAAAATGGGCCGGCAACCCCTACGAGAAAGTCATCAAGGATGGCACATCATCATTTCTGGAGCCCAGGAAGAGTTTTAAAGTTTGGCACGAGGTTGTTCTGGGCAAATGTCGAGAATGGTCCGAGGAGCAAATCGAGACTTCGGCTGTGTTGTGTTTGGTATACGGCAAGTTTATTGAGGTTTGGAGGCAGAAGGAAGCTGCCTTGCAAAACAGCCGCCTCACGAGGTTGCTGCTCGCAAATTCAGCGCACGAAGTCCGAACTCCGCTCAACGCTATTATCAACTACTTGGAGATAGCGCTCGAAGGCTCCCTAGATCAAGAGACGCGAGACAATCTTGCCAGATCTCACTCAGCTTCCAAGTCACTGATCTACGTCATCAATGATTTACTAGATCTCACCAAGACGGAGGAGGGACAGGAGCTGATTAAGGATGAGATTTTCGACCTGCCGGCATGCATACGCGAAGGCACAGACCCATTCAAGACGGATGCCAGGCGAAAGGGTATCAACTTTGAGCTCGTTGAGCATTCGGGGCTTCCCCGCTACGTCTATGGCGACCAGAGACGTGTTCGGCAAGTTGTTGCAAATGTGACTGCGAATGCTGTACAGCACACTCCTTCCGGATTCGTGAAAGTTGAACTGTACGTGGCAGAGGTGCTTGACCAGCGGATATGGGTGGAGATTGTGGTGCAGGACACGGGAACGGGAATGAGCGACACACAGCTGGATGCTCTATTCAGGGACCTTGAGCAGGTCAGCATGGTGGAGGAAGACATTCTGCCCATGGAAGAGAAAGCCAAAGAAATCACAAAGAGTGAAAGAACGCTAGGGCTAGGTTTAGCTGTTGTTGCCCGGATACTCCGCAACATGGATGGCCAGCTCCGTTTGAAGTCGGAGCCGGGAAAGGGGTCAAGGTTTGTCATTCAGCTGCCGTTCGATCTACCCGAAGACAAACCCGATCCAATTACGTCTGAGGTAGCTGTTACGCCTCTCATAACGCCAGTAGGTGTCGTTAGCAACACGGCTGTTTCCATTGGGCAGCAAACAATTCCTGATGGGGAGTTTATGCTAGTTGACCGTGGTAACTCCACCTCAGTCATTGATTCAGGCCGTCGAGTCTCATTATCGCCCAAGAAGAGCTTTGAAGAGCAGAGCATCTGCAGCCAACGCAGCGTTGCAAGCAAGGGAAGTGGGCGAAGCGTGATGAGCGACGCGGAGCGCCTCATTGATGCCATTCAAATGCCGCTGGCGCTCGGCGATCCCGAGCCTGAGAATATGGCGCGCCAGAGACGGGCGTCGCGAGGAGCATACTATAGCCCAAGCACAGCGGTAGGAGATCAGGTAACCGCGTCGCGACCAGCTAGTCCTGGCGAGCGAAAGGGCCGATCAGATGACCCTCCCCCTTCTGCACCAAGCGAACCTCCCGCTGGTGGCGCCTCAGGATCCCAAGGAATGCAGTTCGTAACGGACAGCAAAGTTCCCATCAGGCCAGTACGAATTCCGGACGAATACCAAGATCAAATACAACAACCACAACCGGGCGAAATGTCTCGAGTCCTCTTTGAGATACCAAATGTGGTCTCTCAGCAGGTGGGCCCGGCGGCCGGAGTCGGAAAGGTGATATCATCAAAGCTTCACATCTTGATTGCTGAAGACGACCCTATCAATGTCAAAGTTTTGCGCAAGAGATTGGAAAAGGCCGGCCACAAGGTGTCGCACGCCGTGAATGGGGAGGATTGCGCAACGATATACCAAGAGAATGCCGAGCAATTCGATGCCGTCTTGATGGACATGCAGGTAAGCTCCTCTTGAACTCACGACTGAAGAGCCGGGGCTGACTTTCACAGATGCCGATCGTGGATGGCCTTGCTAGTACCAAGATGATCAGGGCCTTTGAGCAGTCAGGCGAACGTTCTGAGCCGTCTGTGCCGGTGAATAATCGCAGACGCGTTCCCGTCATTGCTGTCTCGGCATCGCTGGTTGAACGGGAAAAGACGACGTATGTCGGCGCCGGTTTTGACGGTTGGATCCTGAAGCCCATTGACTTTAAGCGGCTGGAGACCCTTCTGAGGGGTATCATTGATGATGAGGTTAGAGCCAAGGCCCTGTATGTGCCGGGCGAGTGGGAGCGAGGTGGCTGGTTCACCCACCGCAACGCGCCGGAGTTGAAGAAGGGGTTGATGTCGGAGACGGCTCTGCTGGAGCAAACCCTGCCGGCAGTGGCCTAGAAGCGCACCCCGCGGTTGACATCGACCATGAAGCGACGGATGATTCCATCTAATGTTGACGAGCAAACAAAAAGGCGGCGGCGGGTGAAGGAATCGCACTGGAGTTTAGGATGCGCATTGCTGGGCGTTGGCAGTTGGATATGGATGGATAGGAGGGCAGGCTGTTAGAAAGGATAAGCCTATGGATTGATCGAGGGTTTTTTGGTTGGCGCAAGGGAGTTTCCATTGCTGCTGGGTGTTAACCAAGATTCGCCCAGAGATGTTGCTTCTCTGGATCTAATAGGGGGATCGCCCCTTCTCGCGCCTCAAGGTCAACCAGGTTTCCTGGACTGTGTCTCCCTTCGTATTACGACATGCAGCATGCTTGGTCAACTGTCCGTGCTTCCCTGCTTCCGTCCTGTGCGCGATCTCGGTATTATAATGCTTCAAATTTTGGAGGCGCTTAGTGCGGATTGGCTGATATGTCTCATCTTTCGGGCATGTGTGCATGCATGACGGCATACAATACCACTATAGTTCAGTTCAGCTGGTGACCTTATTGAGCTTCCACAGTGCCAAAATGGCATTTCCCCATTTTTGAAGCGTCTTGTTATCTCGGGTTGGACAAGAAAGAACTGACAGATCAAGGCCATTATCGCTTTGTGTCACTTTACCTAGATTCTTCTCCCCGAGAATCTTTGCGTAGGCAGGGAGGTCAAGCAAAATCTCCCGACGGAACTCGGCCGGTGCGTGGTACGTGGTATAGAGTACGGCTGGCCGTCATGCGGTGAGAGAGCTCAAGCAGCACGAGCATAGCCGTAGCCGCCCATCCGAACAGTCTGTCTGTAGGACAAAACACCCGAATGGTACATCCCGTTGGCGGTTAAGCTGGCTAGGCTTGTCGTGTAGGGAGCGTGCGTGCATGTACAAGCTAGCGTGCACTAGGTACAGTAGGCTGTTTTCACTAGTTGGCGATGAATGCAACTACGTATGGGATGGTCCTAAGTTAGATGGTGGAGGGGAGGGTCGTTTGTCAATGTTGAGATTGTTCGTTTGCCGGGCCTGCTGGAGAGTTGACCTGACCTGGGATGAACCCTGGTCTATTCATCATCTATGCGCTGAAGTACAGAGTAATGCTATGTGTTTGCAATTCGCCATCTGGTTAGGTATTGGGAGAGGGGTAGAGGTTTACATAAGGTAAAATGTGAGATCGGCTGTGTACCTACATAGGTACGTAGTATGTTAAAAAGGGAAGGGGTGGAAGGGTGGCGGTAATGATGGGCTGTGATGTGAGGTGCGGGGACAGCTGCGTGAGCTGGTTTGGTTTCTGAAATTTAGCACCAAAATGTCGAGCTTCAGGTTGGGGGGACCAGGGTTCAGTGTGTCTCAGATGGTTTGCCAAGCACACCTAGACCGCTGTGGACACGGTATAAGTGGGGATGAATCAAGGGACAGAAGCGGGAGGGTGTGTTGCTACTACTGCTGCTGCCGCTGTCGCTATTTTTCTTGGTTTAATGATGAGAAAGAGCTGCTCGCTGGGTTGCCCAGTGCGTTTTCGGTGCGTAATTAACGCTAACGGGTACTGGAACGGGGATGCTCATTCGACATATTTCCCCTTAGCTATATTTAACTGCCCTTCTCGGAAGAGTCCGTGATCTCGCTTCTCTCTCCTCTTTCCTCCTCTTTAATAACTGCCCACCGGTCTCCCAACCCTTAGCGATTGTTGACTCGGGACCTCACCCTCGGCCAACACAGCGAGTCTCACCTGCACGGCTCTTGCCTGCTTTGTCCGCACCTGTCGTTTTTTTTTCCTCCGTCCGTCGTACAGCTGAACGGGATTGGACTGTCGTCGCCATCTTGCTATTTCTCCTCCCTCAGACATTGTTATCTACCACGTCGTCAACTTTTAACCGCCCAATATGCCTGGAATTCGTACGTCTTTCATCAAAAGAACCAAGGGATCCGACTCAATTGCCTCTGCTAACCGCCACCTTTCCTTTTGTTTTCCATAGCGCTCCACGCTTTCGACAACTTCAAGTCCAAGCTGAAGGCAGCCTTCAAGAAGAAGCCCAAGGACGCCGCAGCTCCTGCTACCGACGCGGCTCTCGCTGCTGACCCTGCCACAACCGCTGCTCCCGCTCCTGCTGCTGCCGCCGCTGCCGCCACGGAGGCCACCAAGACCGAGACAGCTCCCGCCGCTGCTCCTGCTGCTGCCCCAACCGGTGAGTGCTTGTTCTACTCGGCGATGATGCCAGTTGGTGGGAAAAGGGGGGGAGTGGAGAGGATAAATAGGCTAACAAAATTGGGGAATCACAGCCGACACTGCAACCGCTGCTCCTGACGCCGCTGCCGCTCCGGCTGCCGCCGCCGCACCTGCCGAGCCTGCAAAGGACGCGGCTGCAGCTCCTGGTACGTCGTAATTCAATGCCACTCGTGCCCATGGCAGTTGAGTAGCGGTTCAGTCGCGGCCGTGAATGTTGACTAAATTATTTTTTTATCACCAAAAGCAGCCGCCGCTACAGCTACCGAGACTACTGCCACTACTGCTGCCCCTGCCACCGAGACCGCCGCGCCTGCTGCTGCGCCTGCTGCCGCTCCAGCTGCCGCGGCCGCGGCCCCCGCCGAGACAACTGCCCCGGCGCCAGCGCCTGCTACCGAGGAGAAGAAAGAGGAAGCTCCCGCTGCGGCCGCGGCTTAATCAAAGCCTGCAGGCTTGACTTGCCCGGACTCGGCCACAATGGACTTATAAGGGATGACGAGTCACCTTGAACCTGGCGCCAGCGGGGAAATCTGTTCTGCACCGAGGGCAGATCTAAGACATCAGTTAATAACTTGTACCTGGTTGGTTGGTTGGTTAGCTGGCTGGCTCTCAGTACCTCCCGTGTACGAAGCTGGCAGGCGAATGAGCTGAAGTAGGCTAGGCGGCAGGCAGCAATGCGTGCGTTGTGGAACACGACTTTGATGGCGAACGATACCAGAGGACAACCCCCTCTCGCACGGATGTGTTTTTTTGGTGGATTTTGTCATTTGATTTTTTATTCCCCTCTTGTGTCAAACATATCTCGCGGCTTGAGATATCGCACGATTGATCGATACCCTAGGTACGAAAACTACCTTAATTAATGAGGATTGTCCCTGCATATCTGTGCTACACACTGCGCGGGAGGTAATGATCTTTACTTGACTTTGTTCACAAGAAACCGCCCAATCTAGCCTCCCAAGCCCACAACAACATACTAGCAGCCTAAAATTCTCCACCATCCAGCGTCTTTGACACAACACATACGATCACAGGTGCAGGGAAACTCGGGGTCACGTCCGCTCTCCCGCCGATAAGCCGGTGGCTGCTAGATTAGTAACTAGGCTAGTAACGACCAGCAAAATCCCTGGTGTTATATGTTCTCCAAGTTTCTGAACCAAAAATCCCCCCTGGCGCAATTGGCTAGCGCGTCAGACTGTTAATCTGGAGGCTCTCAGTTCGACCCTGAGGGGGAAGTTAAGTGGAGGGAGAGAGAGGGTCTGGTGATAGTTGAACTGATCCGGGCCTGTTTATTTTTTATTGTCATTATTATTGCATGTCTTGCATTGGATCGTGAATTACGTGTGGGCTACGGCCAGGCGAAACACCAGAGCATGAGTCAGGAATAATACGTTGAACAGCACTCATGTTGAAACAAACAAGGGTCTCCCTCCTGGTATGATCACGCCTCTATCATCAAACGACCCCGCCTCCAACGCCTGGATAACACCTAATATCGGCAATCGGACCAACCGGGCCCAAACCAGAGACGTATGTACACATATGTCCAAGTCATTTCGAGATTTGGCGAAACTGTTCTCGGTTGAACCCTGGTGAGTTGACAGTCAGCGCCAAGCACCAACTTATCAAACGATTCGAGCGTCAAGTTGACTTGGAGAAACTTCTGGCGCAGCCACATGACAGTGCTTGTGCCCTGTCACTGGGTTCGAACCTCCCTCCGCAACTCTCCCTCCGCCCTCATCTACCGCCCGGATTCCTTGTCCGGCAGTCTCTTCGAGCAGTCAGTCCAAACCGCATCGAAGTCGCGGCTCGTCACTTCATTCCCATCTACTATTGTCCCTCTCCCCTGAGCAGCCTTTCCGAGCACAATTATCCCAAAAGGGACCGGAGCCGCTGCGTTCTCGCCCTGAGGAGATCAGTGGTGGGTTTATTGAGGGGCCGACAGCCATGTCATAGCTCAGCCGAGCCCTTGATTAGATACCATTCGACCTAGTGGCGTCCTGTCCCTTGGCTTCTCGATCAGATCAGCATACCCCTCAAGACCTGCCGCCATGATCCGCACAATCTCAAATATGTGCACCCCCTTGAAGGTCTCAGCCCATAAGCGTATCACCGCCGATGCTAGCTGGCGAAGCTTCGTGCTGTCAGCGGCGTTAATGTCAATAGCACGTGTGGGGTGATGGTTGTGATTGTTCCCGCCTCCAGAGAGCGAGGGATCGATAGGTACGGCAAACTCGGTTTCGTCGAGCATACGGCGTAACATCTCGAGAAGGCTCTTCTCTTCATTCGACGGAGGTGGCTCAGCGGGGCCGATTGAAGCCAAGGTAAGCAACCACTTGGAGAGGAGCACGGCGCATTCCAGGTTGCATACTGTGCCGAGGTCAAGTTAGCTTTCGCGTGCTATCATTGAGCGGCACTAATAGATTTGACTTACGTGAATGTTGCATACTCCACTCCAACGACTTTGTTCTCGCCACGTAGTTGACCCCCATTTTGACTAGCATAGACAGAGCATGAATAGCCTGCAGTACGGCACGACAGAGTCGTTGGCTGCGCACAAGAAGCGGCGCATCGCCAAAAGCCCCAGCTATCAGGATGTGGTCACGAGTCTCTAGACTGCGACTCGGGCTAAGATCGGTATACAGCCTGATATAAGCAAGCCGCAGCAGAGCGGTCGAGTTGAACGCGACGGGGCCGCCTGGAAAATCTCCGTTACCAGTCATATGCTGGCCTGTTTCGTTTGTACGTGCTGAGCGATGCTGGTCAAACCCAATGCTCCAAACACGGAGCGCTTGAGAGACGTCTTCGACATCCTCCATCTTTAGGCCTCTGTGTATCTCAAACGGCGAGAGGCTAGCGAACGATGTCTGCTTGAGGAGAAAAATATGCTGGATGAGTGCGTGGATGAGCACGTAGTTCCCCAGTGAGGTGACTAAGGCAGGCGGTCCTTGCGAAGGTCGGTTCAGAAGCCTCGAGAAGGCATCTTGGAACGGTATGTCAATGGCTGCATAGGCTTGACGTGCTTCTTGCCATTGCCATGCATCCGTTGCTCTCCAGAGGCGGGATGGGCTCGGCAAGAAGAGGCGGACTTCAGAAGTCAACAGTAATGGCGGCGTGTTGTACGCAATACTGCAAAGGTTGAAGAAACAGTAGGCGATAAGCTTGGTGCGTGTCGCCGCCTCGACACGAATCCAGGATTCCCAGTCGGTAGACTGCTGATAACTCGGCTCTGCGATAAGGCCCTCCTCCCTGACAAGCAGAGCTAGCTGACTCTGGAGGGACATGGCCTCATGAAGGATCGCCTTTGCGCCCCATAGTCCGACGGCGAAGAGGAGCAGCAAGGCTTGGATCGTCTCGAGCCGGGATTGTGGTGAGTTTGACGAGCTATCAACATCATCAATTGATCAGTTCCAAAAGAAGCCGGTAGTAAAACTCACAATGGCTCTCGATGGGTGTCCTGCGTGTTTGGCCGGTCTTGGTGAACAGAAGGAAACGAGTGCCGGAAACCTGAGCTGGGAGATGGTCGTGTTGAATGTGGGCTGTAAGCGGCTGGGGTAGGCAGGAGATTATGGACTTCATGACTGTTCCTGCGTCGGATCTGTTCCAATGCGACAACCTTGGCAGCGTACCATAACGCGTGGCCCCTATTCGTCTCAAAACGGTACTGTGCGCCGACAGCCAGAATGGCCAGAAGTAGTTCAGGTGAAAGGTCTGTCGGTAGAAGTGTTGGGAGGTGGAGGAAGGGAAGGTGGTCATGAAAACCGCTAATGTATCCCTCCAAAAACCTATTCAGCGTGTGACGTGATGGGAAGACAAAATCGGCAGCGAGAACAGATGAAAATTCATCCAGCCGGTTCTTGATGGTCGTGTGGTCAATGGCTGATATTCTCCAGGTTGGCGCCTTTACCCCTTCCTCATGCATCCTAGCATTTGCTTCCGAAGGGTCTCGAAGATCTGGCTGGAGCGACGGAAATCTCGAGGGGAAGGTCGAAGATGGCTTTGACGGCCCGCCACGTCCCGCATAGTCTCCTGGCCGAGGCCACATGCCAAACGGTTGTTCGGCATCGAGGGATGGTGGTAAAAAATGAGACGAAGACGCGAAGTCGTCGAGGAAGAGGTTGTAATCGTCATAAGCTACAGGCTGTGTTTGCTGCACGTAATCGCCTGGCAGGACCCCAGGGTCCTGCTCGCGGCCACGATCACCGAACTGGATGCCATCCGCGTATGGCTTCACAGATGCCATATCAGGGGGCGCCTGCTGGACTCCGTGCATGATTGCGGGCTGCATGCTAGCCACCTCGCCCCCGGAAGCAAGGTGGCTCGCTGCGTCTGAGAGCAGGTCGAGGTTACAAGCCGGCGCTCTCGCCGCAAGCCGCGAGTCTGGTGGTAGCGAGGCGACGGCCGACGGTTGCATCGGCTCCGGGCGGTAGAGAGCATGAGCCTGCGAGTTTTGTTGTTGCTGCAATCTGAGCATGTCGCTCTCGGGGTGGCCCTCTGCAGGGCTGGGGGGAACTGCGCCGCCACCCGACGACGGTTTGCGTGGTCTAGCCCCATCTTTGTTGCTGCCTTCATTTAGGTGGACGAGCTTCTCGTGTCGGACAAGGAGATCACTGATGTCCATATAAGCATGCTTCTTTGACACAAGGCGAGAGATGTTTGGATAGTTGACGCGAGAGGTTTGCAAGGTTCAGTCCGGTCAAGGGAGTGTTGGTGGGATTAGGAAGCTGAGGGAACCGGGGCCACAGAGAGGAGAGAGCGTGGGGGGAGGGGAAGACGGGTTGAGCTGAGTGGTGCAAAAGGGCGCTCGCAGTTCGCAAGGGCCTTGGGGTAAAAGATTCGAAACCAGTACTCACCGACGCCCAAACGTCTTTCCACATCGAGCCCAGCCGCACGAGAAGGGCTTTTCCTTAGTATGTGTTCTCTCATGCCTCTGTACGTGCTCCACACGCCTAATATCAAAGGGCAATGTAAGCTAATATGCAGGGGACGAGGTAGATGGAGCTGCTGGGTGCTGACCTGAACCGCTTGCTGCAGTATTTGCACGGCAGAGTCTTGGGTTTCTGTTGCCGGGTCTCACCGTTCTCGTCGGCAGTGCCGGACGGGGGCGGCGCTTCGATTGACTGTAGAGGGAGCATGGCGTGACGAACTTTTGGCTGGCGGGATTTGGGGTATTGCAATTGCTATGTGAGGGCAAGAGGGCCACTTGTTGGCGGAGGAAGTGGGGGAAGGGGAAAGGGGAAAGGGGGGAAGAAAGCAAAGCCAACTCGGATACCGAAGGGCTCTTAGAGGAACTTTTGTGGGGGGCTGTTTTTGCGAGAAAGAGGGGTGAATTAAGAAGCACAACAAATCATGCTCCTCCTGTTATATTCAGCCCTGGGTTTTGATCTCGATTTTCCTGCGCCTGGCTGCCGATGCCTCTCATCTGATCGCGGCGCCCGTCAAATCCCACCAACACTCAATCAACGGCTTGCTTTCTTGGCCCAGGGTCCGGTATTTCTATGCCGCCCCCGATGCCTTCGCCAAAACCTGCCGTTCGCCAGCCAGGATGTGAGGGTTCGTGGACGGCGAATCTCAAAGCCCCCAAGACGGTGTGATGTGTTTGCGTCGGGCGTTCCTGGACGAGCACCAGCCAACTTGGAGGTGATGCCGTATAAGAGCGAGGAGAGAAAAGTATGACCGAGAATGACACAAGCACGACACGACTTGTGCGCTGTCGTCGGAGAGTTGTGTGGGGGCGGCCCAGGCCTGAGGACGTCCAGTGGGAGACAAAGAGGGGAGTGGAGGGGGAGGGGGAGATGTTGTCCCGGATCGCGGGGAGTTGAAGCAAAGCTTCCCGTTGGCTCTTGGCGTTTCAACACGATGATGGCTTCTCTGCAATTGGGTAAATGCGGCCGTTTTCGCGCCGCCTCCAGTAACAGATCGAGGGCGTCGGGGACGGGGAGAAAGAGGAGAAAAGAGGAACAAAGATGGAAGAGGAACCAGGACGTAGAGAGCGTCAAGCGGAGAAACGCTGCAACGGCGCGATGGACAGGCAAGGTAGGCAAAGGCGGGTAGCGCTGCACCAGGGACAACCAAGCGAGAGAACCAGAGGCGCAAAAGCGGAGGCGGGGAAAGAGGGACTGAGGGATTCGGTAATCGGGAGGATGGGGTGAGAAAGAGGAGAAAGAGGAGAAGGGGACACAGCTTGGCCGTTGACCGCAACGAGCTCCGCGACGTTTTTTTTCTTTCTTTCTATCTTCCCGTCACACCAACACTCGCAACATGGCCCGCCAGCGCTCAGTGCGCAGGGAACGTCGTAATTGAGCGTCTGAGGGACCGCGTCGTTGTGAGTCTGTGCGGAATGGAGCTGGTGACAAGCTCCCTTTGCATCGTTTTGCAATGGCGTGGACCGTTCCAAGGCACGAGCCGGCGCGGGATGCCGAAATTGAGTCTGCGGTGAAGCAGCGCGGGGCGGGCGATTGACGTCTGAAAGCTGCAGGACCGCGTCGCTGTGAGCGAGTATGGAATGTGGCTTTGGTCACTGCAAAATGGAGGGGTTGCAGGGAGAAACCTCACTATGACGGCAGCATCGTTTGTCTGTCCCAATCGTGTTCGCCAGGTCTTCAATCAGCCAAACCTATTGTCCAAGCTCCTTCCCTTCTTGGGCGGGCTGCCATCCCCACGGGCAGCTCATTCCTTCGTCTCCGCGTTGGAGAAGAAGCCTGGGGTGCTGCAAAAGCAAACGCGCTGCGACCCCACACAGTCACCGCAGCCAGCAATTTCCCTCGCGCAGTTTGGGTCGGAACCCACAACGGAACCAAACAGCTACGACCCATGAATTCCGTCTCGTCCACCTCCGTTTGCATCAGCAAACTGCCGAGGAAAAGCCCCAGAATCATGCAATCGCAGCAACAAGTGACCAGCAACAGGCAAGAGTGTTTCCGCCTGAGCTTGGCTCTCAGACCTCGGACGCCTAGCTCTGACGTCTCGCCGCTTTCGACCAAGAGCCCGACATCAATCGCTTCCACCAAGGCGAGACAAAAATGCGGGCTCGTGACGCATCCACCAGGCGGCGCCGGGTGGGTTACTAATGTATTTTAATCGCACCCACGGCTTTCCCGCCACCTCGAGCGGCGGCTGCAGCAGCTCCCTGCACGATTGGATTCCCGAGACCAGCGTTCGCGCATTGCCGTTCGACATAGAACACACACCTTACCCAGCTTCCATCGAGTCCACTTCCTTCCCATCATCAGGGAAGATGCTCTCGGCCCAGACAGAACATGGACACGCAAGGGGCGGGGAGCACATGAGAGACACATGAGCCGCCAAGCTTTGCAGGTTACACGGCACTAAGAGGCGGGGGCGCCACACCGCGAAGAGTCGAAGATTACGGCGCCGAGCAGTCCTCTCCGAAGATGCGGACCTTTATGTTTGCGCCAGGCCTCTCATTGTGTTGCCTTTTACCCGTCGATCCCCACGGTGCACAAAGCGGAAGCCTGCTTCGAGATGTCAGATGCCTCATCCCCGCGTTCTGTATCGAGAAGCCGGCTCAAGAAGATTGAACCGTTCTTGCAATCGAAGCCAGACGAGGGACGCGAAATTTCCCGACTGCGGCTGTGGAGGTGAATGTGTGGAGATGCAGTCTGCATGTTGGAGAACTGGGGAACTCCCCCTCCTTTCTGGGGGATGCGGGAGGGGTTGGATGCTGCGGAGGTGGGTTTGGACAAGCTCCTGCCAGTGCGGAGAACGGGAAGATGGATGGTCTGGGGAATGGCACCTCCCCTGCGACCCGCCCACACCATCCCAGCAACCCCTCGTTGCGGTACGGAAGGTCCGCTACCGTTTCTCCCACCTCTACCATCGCGCACTTATTGCATTTCTCCCGCCACGAGTCTGGACTCGAGATGGATCTGGGTATCCTCTTTATACGACGGGAGATCCAGGGGTAACTAAGGTCTAGCACGCTGGGTCTACCGCTGCGAGCTGTGACGCCCAAAGCGTTGTGTCTTACCCCGTTCATCATCATACATTGCAGTCGAGACGCAGTTCATGGACTTGTCAGCCCAGCAACACTGCGCAACACCACGCCCCGATACATCAAGGCTCGGCGATCTCTTAACAGCATGTCCCCGCGCTGCAGAAAGGGCGGTGACAGCGCCAAGACCTCAGGTTGACGACGTGGAGTTGGTTGGTCCGATGTCAACATATCGCGCCCGTCGAGCATCATTGAGCCTACTGCCGCACAATATGGCCGCCTCCTCGCTCGAGAATAGGCAAAATTCACGAGACCTGGAGTGCAGCTCCTCAGTGTTGGGCCTTCGACACGCTTCTATTTCAGAACTCGCGATGGCTTCCTCTCTGCATATTGACAGTTACTTAACCGTGCTCCAGAAAGCACTCAGACAGAGATGCCTGTCGCACCTGCCTTTGTCACGCTCTGGTGATGGACATTGTAATATGGCCAACGCGAAGCCAGAGTGAATCCGAACTCGGGAGCAACGAAGTCCTGGCGGCAACGAAACAGGCTTGATCAGGCGCTCCAACCCGGTCCTGCAGGGAATTAAGAACTACCGGAGCCCGACCCCAACCACAACAAGGCTCTAACATGGCAGCGAAGCCATTTGCTCACGAATGGATAAATACTTAACACTACATTAAGCCGTGCCCCTAACATCTCGGGATGGTTCACCAAGTGGGGGACAGAGTCCTGTGTCCCTGTTCAGGCTGTCCAGACTGAGTCCAAAGGAGGTCAAGCCGAGGGTTGATCTGATGTCGCGTGTCGTCATTCTGCCAGCATGGGCCAAAGAGGTGAGGTTGAAGCTGCTATGAGATGAGCGGATAGCTATATCCTGTTGTTTTTGATGTGTGGCTGTCGACATGGCCGGCCAAGCGGCTGTGGCTAACTGAGTCTGAGGCTCGCTGCAGGCGACAGTGTGACTGGCTAACGGACAGACCCGAGTGGAACAAGGCAATAAAAGGAGCAAACCAGAAATCGAACCCACGACCCACATTTGTAGAGGTGGTGGAATGGATGACCTGTGAATCTGAATGCAGCAGACCGGGGTTGCCCTCTGAGACATGGTAAACATGGTCAGGCGC
>Ga0247760_1000821_pt1 | contig 31906 bp, 36 predicted proteins | sample UWRJL171409R4_FD_179936 | JGI IMG/M metagenome (GOLD analysis project Ga0247760, IMG submission 179936) | Plant litter microbial communities from Arlington Agricultural Research Station in Wisconsin, United States - UWRJ-L171-409R-4 | ecosystem: Environmental > Terrestrial > Plant litter >... | reverse complement strand
CACAAACACCGCCACCTTTCCACAAACCCCACAAAAAAAAAAACCCCCCCCCCCCCCCAACCCAAGACACCGAGTTCCAGGCTTGGCATTATTTAAAGACTCCACCCACCTCCTCTCCAAAGCATCAAAAAGAGGTCGTACCCGGAATCGAACCGGGGTTACCGGAAAGTCCAGAAGAATGTCTGAATCAGAATCCGATGTGATAACCGCTACACTATACAACCGTACGTTGTTTGATAATGTCAGAGTGGCCGTGATGCAATCTACGAACCTTAGGTGCCGTCACAACTCCCCTTGGATCGGACTAAAACATATTACTACTTGTCTGAACAACTAAAATCCCATGGTCTATTATTGGTGTCTCAATTACATTACAGTCTATTTAAGTTCATCATACTTCATGCTTCTCACCCTCTCCAATCCCACTGGCTCAATCAAAAACTGAATCCCTCGACCACTTCGACCTCGCTCTGATGCGCCTCCCATACACAAAAAACACAAACGGCACGGGTATCAACAACACCGCAAAGCCCGCCGGAATGGACGACCCCGGCCCAACGCCCAAATTATGATACATGGGCCCCACGACCAGGGGAAACGCACACGCAAAGCACGATCTCAAAAACGTATTCGCCGCTACAGCTGACGCAGCGTACATCTGGAAGGTATCGACTAGGTAGTTCAGCGCGGCTTGGAAGATGGTGAAGAAACCCATGCCGAGCATGACGAGCCCGATGCACGGGACAATCCAGTGCGTTTTATTGGGGTCGGAGGTCCACCCCGTGACGAACTGGCCGGCGGCGAACATGATGGACCCGATCATCATGGGCGGCAGGCGGCGCTCGGGCACGGCGCGGTCGCCGGCTTCGTGGTAGGCCTTGTTGTAGAGGAGCTGGTTGTAGACGTTTGCGGCGCAGCCGAGGATGGCGCCGATGAGGATGCACAGGAAGGGGAGGGTGGCAACGAGCTGGGACCAGCCGCGGACTTCCCCGAAGATGATGGGGATGGCGCCAAGCTGCATGTACAGGATGCCGTAGCAGAAGCTGGCGTAGAGAGCAACGAGGAAGCAGATGGGCGTGCAGAGGAGCTGGACGGGACGGAGGAGGAATTTCCTGGCGAGCTCGACGACGCTGACGTCCCATTCTTCGAATTTGGCGTGGAGCGCCCAGTTGCCGCTCTCGACGCGGAGCCGGCGGGCTTTGTAGACGAGGAGTTGCGGCGGGTATGTCTCGTCGATGAAGATGAGGGCGATGAGGAGCATGAAGATTTGGAGGATGCCGGTGAGGTATTCGGTCCAGCGCCAACCGAGGTTGGGCTGGACTACCACGGCTGCCGAGACGATGGGGCCCAGGACGGGTCCGCCAACGACGGCCATGGCGTAGCCAGCCATGGCGATGCCGCGATGCGCCGGGGAGTACAGGTCGCCGAGCACGCCGCCGGTGTTGGTAACAGGGGCGGAGGCAAAGAAGGCGCCGAAGAAGCGGGTGATCATGAGGGTCTGGAAGTCCTGTGCTGTTGCGCTCGCGAAGCTGAAGCATATCGCGATGAACATGGGTGCGAAGACGGCTATTCGGCGGCCGTATACTTCGCTCAGGGGCGCCCAGAGTAGCGGGCCGATGCCAAACCCGATGAGGAACAAAGACGTGCCGAGGATGGAGACCTGCAAGGCGACGTCGAACTGTTTCGCTACTTGAACGGTTCCAGCCGAGTAACACGACGAAGCCCACGTCGCTGACATGGTGACGAGGCCGTAGAGCAGGGTGGTGACGACCTTCTTCTTTAGGGGCCAGTTCATGGGATGGTAGGGATCGTCTGGGCCCTCAAAGTCGACGAGTTCCTTCTTGGTCGTGCGGACGTGGGACAACGGGTGGGTGAAGCGGTAGATGTCTGGGGGCCGCGAGCGGATGCGCGACAGCACGGTATCGCGGCGGGAGAGAGTCGGGGCGAGCTGCATCCGGCCCGATGCGGTCGCAGCGGCGCCGGACTTGATGCTACTGGCTCTGCTCCGGGTGTGGGAGAGGCGAATCTCGAGGCGGCTGGGGCGGAAGCCATCGTGGTCGAACTCGAGGTCGCTGCTGTCGGTGTCGTCCTCGGTGGTGACGTCGGCCGAGCTGTCGTCGTGGGGCTTGGGCTCGGTGTCAAGCTCAGGGGCTCCGTCTTTTTTGTGGTTTGCAGGGCTGGACATCATCGGGTGGTTGCACTTCGCAACCCATTCAATTGGTGATGAGGGGCTAGGGACAGCCTATGACCACACATAGGGAGAGACATGGCGCCCCCGGCTTCTTTAAAGCCTGGGCCGGCGGATGTGTTGCCCACCGCCGCAGTCTCGTGGGCAAGTGTGGATGGGAGGGTCCGAGTGGCGGGGTGGATGCTCGGGAATAGCGACAATCTAGCGCGACGTCATCGCTGCAGTCAGGGGACGGAACTGTTGGTGGGGCCGAAAAGCCAATTGTATCGCGGTAAAAACACACTAACGCAGCGGCTGCTATGCTGTTGGGAGCGCTGCCGGAGGAATTGGCGAAAAAAACTGTTTGCATGCACTGCTGGAAATTTCTGGCAACCCTCTCGCGCTCAAAAGTGCCCTGGAAGGCGCGAGTGCAGCGACCCCCGAACCTCCGGGATCGGGGAGCGGGGCCGGTCGGGTGACCACGGCTGCAGAACCTTGATGGGTCCGGACCGTTATAGCGCGCCATCGGCACCGGTTCGGCAATTACCTGGCCCTCTCAACGCGCTTGGTGACAAAGCAAACAACCCTGACTGCAATCATGTTCATGTCAAACATTGAACTTCGAGGTGGCAAAGCAACGCAATTGACTCCAACCACAGAAGAATCTATCAACTGACTATCGATGCCGAAATCAAAGCAACGAACCCGACTGTCTCTCCACAAAAACAAGCACCGTTTCATCCATCAAACCATCGACATGCATGCCGTAACTCATCGCACGCATTCCCCCAATCTCCTCTGGGGCAAACCCTCCCACCCTTTCTAACCGAATCCCACTCAAAAAGCCATACTTCGTAATGAACCCACGTCAGTCTCCCACTCTAACTCACTGGGCTCTCAGATTCTTCTGTCGAAAACGTCATCATCATCGGTATCCAACGCCGCCATGCCTTTGACCCTGCCGAAGCCCGAGTGAACAGGCTTAAAGACCGGAACTGCCTCGCCAGTTGCCGTTTTTTTGAACAGAAGACCATACCGCTTCTTCGGGTCCCGGGGACAGAGTGAGCCGTACCTCGGAATACGTCTGAGGGCATCCTCCGGCGGACCATCCGGCGTCGGCCCACCGTCCGGGTTCGGCATCGGTTCACCATCCGGGTTAGGCGTGGGCGGCGTTTCCGGATCGGGCGAATTCGGGCCAGCAGGATGCGGGTCCGAGTCTAGGGGAAAGGTGCCGGGGCCTGGCCAGATGGGCTTCAACTTGAGCTTGTCGATGCCATCCTCTGGCTCCGAATCAGGATCAGGGGGGGCTGCCGGCTCTGGGGAAGGCACATCCGGCTCCAGCGCCGGAACCGGATTCTCCATTTTGATAGGGCCCCTCTTGAGAGGGCCTGGGTCGGCTGGCTCGAGGGGCTTGTTGGGGCCTCGCTCCTCAGCATCGCGCATACGGACGGGCTTGACTGTGGTATCGAATCCGTAGACAAGATAGTGAGAGTGGCCAATGTTGGCGGCTAGGAAGTTGTTGATGACTTCCATGGTGTTAGCGGTAGCAGATGCGTTTGTTGTGGTGTTGACTTGGCTTGTTTATGAGAAAATGATATGAGGTTTTCCGGGTTAGGGGTAGAAGTGTTGGAGATGTTGAGAATGTGTGAAGGCTGTTGGTGTTGGAGAAGCAAAGAGATGTGCTTGGAGGTTCCAGAGCACTTGAATATATATCCATAGAAGCCTGTATCACGGATTCTTTGCCTTGAAGCTGCTCGCAGAACACATCTGCTTGGCGGGGTGAAAGTCGTGAGAGTGAGCCCGGGTTTCGGCAACATCTCTATGAATCACCTTAAAATCACGCCATGGCTTTGACTCTGGATGCGATGATTTTGAGGGCATGGCCGAAACAACTCCTGTCTTACAGATGGCATCAATGGAGCTCTTTTGCCACCTTCGAGCTCAAGCGGTTTATTTCATAGAGCGCGACTAGTATGGTTACATGGAATCCTTCTGCTGTATTCTACCTGGCTTTACCTAGTTTGGAGATCTCTTAGGTAGTTTGTGCTGAACGCTACTTCTTCAAAATGGTCACCCCAACTCTTACTTAACTTTCTGCGACATTTGAGATTGACGAGAACTGGATTTTGCGCTGTAATGGCACAGTGGCAGATTATTGATAATGGGGGATCTCGTGTTTGTTCAACTTTTCGTGAACCTTTGTAGTCTAAATCTCCATGAAATGTTTTGCTCAATCACACCTCCAGTACGGCAAGCAATGACGCATCTAAATCATTGGATCCTTCTCAGCTCACAGTTCGTCCTGTGTTTTCACACGGGGCACCAATCCTTGGCACTCTCAGGGGCCCGGAACCCCAACTGAAGTGGTGTGAGGGTGACGGCGTTTGATCGCCAGCGCATCCAGAAAAAAAGCAAATGCGGTTCTGCAGCTTCCGAGTCGGCTTCGAAAACACTCGATTGGATCGTGCATTCTCCAGCGGAGCAAGACTCGCCTGCCTGCAGCTGAAAATGTCCGTGACATTTTAACCTTTGTGTCAAGACTTCCATCTGGGTTGCGGAGGGCAGCGGCCATCCTCCGCTGCTGCAGCCCACCTCACTCGCACCTGCAGTTGACTGTTGCATCTGTTGGCAAATGTAACCCCGACTGAGATGGGTGTAGCTCTCGTGGGCTTCCTCGTCATCGAATATTCGGCAAGTGGTTGCATCGCTGAAAACATCACCCCATGGCCTCAATGCCCGCTGAGTCGCAAAAACCCAGGTTGCCTTGCCCAAGACGGGCGAGCAACCGTTCTAGGCCCATAAATCCCGGAATACGCGTGATCCGCACACTGAGCAGGGCAGCTCTGCGGAATCGGAATCCGGGCCAGCGCTTGACAGAGCAAACGCCTATACGCCGTAGCTGCCAAGCAGCTTGGCCAACTCGGCTTCTTTCCAGCGCCCAGCCCGCACCGGTTTGAGCGGTTGTTGGGGGCTGTCGGGTCGTTAGTGCGTGCCACTCATCCCAAGTCAGAGATCACCCCCACCTAGAAATCAGCCAATGGCCAGGCCTAAGCTGTCAGTGGTTCTTGTGAGAGATCCGCATTTACCCTTGTCAACCTCCGTCCCTCTACTTGGATTCCTTGACATACTTGGTGGTGATCCATGGTGGAGAAGCCCCTTGACCAGCTAAACATCCCGTCTTGCTTCTTTTCTTCCCGTGCCATGGGTTCACTTTGCATCGACATGGAGGATTGCCACACGGTAGTTCCGATCTCCTAACCCCGGCGGGGGATGTCCTGGACGCATATCTATGCCCTGTCTCCTCCTTAGGTGCACTTTGGTTTGCCCCTCGAACTTGCTTCAATCAACCCCCTAATCAATGGAGGCAATGAAATAGTTCCTACATTCGTTTTCCTCCTTTCCTTGCTGCGCTGTGCGCCTGGCTGTCTGCCCATTCTCTTCTGCAGGCACCGGTTGCCCTTCTTTCACTTTTAGTCACTCATTTATTCTTATTTTCGGGCTTAGACTTCCCGAGTTCGACGCCATGGAGGAAATCACAGCAGACGAAGTGTTCAACACAACAATAACAACCGCCCCAGCCGTTTCGTCTTCCATCAGCAGCCAGGACCGAAAGGCAATAGAGGACATGGGGCCCCTCATGCGAGTTGCCATCTGGGCGTTGGTGGCCGTTTCAGGTCTCTTCCTGGCGCTACGGATTTACTGCAAATTCCTGAAGCACCGGGGGTTATGGTGGGACGACCATATCCTCGTTGCCGCATGGGTAAGGACTCGCCGATGTGTTTTCTCTTTCCCGAAGTGAACTAACCTGGCACACATAGCTCGCCCTCGCCGCCGACGCAGCCGTCAACACATTCAACCTCTCCCTCGGCTTCGGGATGCACAACTCGGACATCAACCCTGAAAACCTCCCAACCATCGGCCTCCTCACTAATATTTCTACCTCCGTGGTTATCCTCGGCGCAGTCTGGAGCAAGACCTCGTTCGGCATGACTTTACTGCGCATCACCGAAGGGGGCACCAAGGCCGGCGTATGGTTCATTATCGTGACTATGAATCTCGCAATGTCCATCAGCGTCTTGGTCACCTGGATCCAGTGCAATCCCATCCCCAAGGGCTGGGACCACAGCATCAACGGCATCTGCTGGGACCCCAAGGTCAATGCGTACTATGGCGTGTTTGCTGCCGCGTATTCCGGCCTGATGGATGTGGTTCTGGCTCTGTTGCCGTGGAGTGTCATCTGGGGGCTGCAGATGCGCAAGAAGGAAAAGATTGGCGTTGCGCTGGCCATGAGCATGGGCGTATTGTAAGTCATCTAACCCTAAGGACACACCCCCTTTTCAGTTCTGCCTGGCTCTGACACGAGAGAATAGCGCCGGTTGTGCGGCCTTCATCAAGAGCACTAAGATCCCCCTGGTGCTGGACGGTGACTTTACCTGTGCGTATCCCTGAGGTGGTTACTCGTTGTCACCTGTCACCCCAGATTTGTTGCTGTGACATAAGTCCAGAGCTAACGGTGCTACAGACGAGGGGTATGACCTTGTAATTTGGGGCGCTGCCGAGGTAGCAATCACAATCTGCGCCGCGTCGGTGCCCCTACTGCGAGTACTAGTCCGCGAGGTGCGACACATCACACAGCGGACGGGGGCGAGGGACGGAGGAGGAAGAGACCCCGAGCAGGACGATCTGGAAAAAGACAGCGCCTCCTCTTTTCACCGAAAGAGCCAGGGCGTAGGGGCTGGTGATCGATCAAGCACTGTCGTTGTAACAGGCGGCCCGGCCAGTAAAGACCAGAACTTCAACCTCGACCAGTGGAAGCTGCTTCACTTTGGGAGCTTTACGGGGGCGGATAATGGCTACGAGAAGGACAGGATTGACAGCAATGCCAGCAGCAACGACGACATGAAAGCTATCGAAGCCGGCGTGGCCTCGGGCCACTCTCGACGAGCCAGCTCGGGGAGGATCTTACAGACTCATGAGGTCACTATCCAATTCCATCCTGCAACGACAAGAGAAAAATACAGCAGCAGCGACAACAACAGGAACAGTACCATTGCGGGAGCTGATAATATGGTATGACATCGACACCCGTCAGCGGTGGTACCAGGGGAAGCAAGCTCGATCGGAACACGCATCATGCACAAGCCGAGGGGACTGGCTTTTTGGGAAGAGTGATGCAAGGGACCCTCCATAATGCACCAAAATGGCCGGCCGCAGGAGGGGGCCGTTTTTGGGCGTACATGTAACTGAGATGGACATACGCAGCGGTGATACCAGTGATACCAGGAGCAATCTACCTCCCATTTGACCTTTCCCCTTATGGCATTACATTGCAGCTGCCAACATCTGTGCATATGCGTGTGTAAAGGAACACACACCGATTTGCATCCACGATCTCGGTCCATGTAATGCCGCGCCCCCTGGGAGAAAGCGAGATCCCGTTTGTCAACATGCTGTGTTCTATGAGTGTCCAGATTGGAGGGCCGGCTGTGCTCGCGGGGAGGAAACATCCCGACAACACGCCCCCCAAACGACAGATTGCAGCGAAATACATACCTCCGGTAAGGTAGTAAGGCGTTGCGAGAACCCTGTACGATCTCGTCACCAACTGCCACCAGAAACACAGCCCAGCCCAGCCTAGTCCCAGTTCCAGCCTCCCATCCTCGCGAGTTGAAACAGCAAATCAGTCGCAGCCGATGACCACGTTGCCAAGCGGGAAAACAAATACATCGCCGATGAGGGCGAGGACCATTCGCCGCAGCCCGTCCCCCTCTTCCAACAAGTACAACACCGCCTGTAGCACACTAGAAGAAAATGAGAGGGAAATGTAGTGCGATATGCAGCACCTATCCGCCCAGGGGGCGAAAGAGGGAAGGGAAAAACAAACACAATCCATCCTTATATACCCAGCGAGGCAAGACACACACACAACACCCGACCTCACTCACTCCTTGGTCCATGTTGCGGCTCCCCGTTAGGTATCTCTCCTCCTTCCCTCTCTCTCTTTCCCACCCCATACTCACTCTCCCCATTCACTCCTTAGCTCCAAGGCCAGCTCCAAGGCCTTATCCCCCCGTTGAACCAACCCCAACCTCATCCCCAGCCCCAAAATGCGTCTCCTCGCGCTCTCCCTCCTCCTCGCCACCGTGGCACTCGCATCGCCAGCGCCCAACCCCATCCCGCGGCCAGACGTCCCCGCCGATGCTCCGGCAGGGGAATCCAAGAACCAGGTGCAGAATGGCATCATGCGTCTACCCATGCGGCGGAGAGCCCCGACACATGTCCTGACGACAATGCCGGCCTTGGTGGCCGCCAAGACCCACTCAACCGCGACACCTACGTCGACATTCACGCCGCAGCCGCTCAATGTGACGGCCATGTTCAAGAATGTAGCTTATGGCGTGAAAGGTTTGTTCCCTTGCCATTATATTACTCTGCCATCTCCTATCCTCTGCCGCAAACAGATGTGGAAAGGGGGGCTGACACCAGACCTACCACAGTGTGGATCGGCACCCCGGAGCAATCCGTCGTTCTTGACTTCGACACCGGCTCTTCCGAAACATGGGTCGATCCGCCCTGCACGGGCTGGGAAGGCCTGCAAGAGTATGAGGACCTGTGCCGCACGATGGGTTTGTACATCCCGGAGCAGTCCGACACCAGCGAGGACATCAACGCGACGTGTAAGCCGCGGTGGATTACCTACGGTAGCGGCGCGGTGGATATTCGGTATTATAAGGATACTGTAAGCTTTACAGGTGAGTTTCTGAGAGCTTTGATGTCCTGTGAAGAGAGGCGGAGATGTTGACCGTGATTCAGATCCGTGGGATTATACGCTCACGGGCCCGGGGCTCAAGTTCGAAAAACCCGTGCAGTTCGGCGTCGCGACGTGGAGCCAGAATATGGTGTCAGGAATCATGGGTGCCGGCTATGGCCGGGGCTATAACCAGAAGTACAGCGGGTTCATCGACGAGATATATGACCAGAATCTTGTCCAGGACAAAGATTTCGCCATAGCCCTTGGGAGCGTGAGCGACGGAGAAGGTGAGCGCTCCCCCCAGCCTATGGTGTTAGTATGTATTTGGCGTTCCAGGGGCTGAAAAAAGTCCAACGGCGCAGGCGAGCTCATCTTCGGCGGTGTTGATCTGTCCAAGTTCATGGGGCCCCTAAATGAGCTCCCTCTCGCAGACCAATATCCAGAAGACGAAGACGGCTACTTCCGGTAACCGACGCTGCTCGCTGAAACACCCTTGAATAAATTAGCTGACATTCTATTGCAGATACTGGATCAACGTTACATCGATCGGCGTCACGCAGCCGGGATCGTGCACCACAACTCCAGTGATGAACTCGACCTGGACTGACCGATTCCTACCTGACACGGGCACCACCCTCACCTATATGCCCGAAGAGGCTTTCTACGGCATCCTCGATTACTTCCCCGATGCGAAGCCCGAGCCAGGGTACGGGTATTCCATCGACTGCAAGCACAAGAGTAAGGAGGGCACTATCGACTTTGGATTCGACGGCTTCACCATCCACGTCCCATACTCCGACTTCATCTTCGAGATCCCAGCCATGTTCTCCGAAGAGGGCGTGGACATATGCATCCTGGGCGCCATCCCTGCCGATGCTTTCTTCATCCTCGGTGATACGTTCCTCCGAGCGTCATATGGTGCTGTGGCCCAACCCCTGAGTCCCAAAGTGCGCAACTATTTCAGCTAACCACAAGCCGCACAGCCGTGTTCAGCCAGCAAAAACACAAAGTATACCTCGCGCAGTTTGTCAACTGCGGGACTGACCTTGTATCCTCGCATGGCGACCTTTCGAAGCTGTTCGGCAACTGCGGCCATCGCCGACCGTATCCCCCTTCCCCCGTCGGTTCAAAGAGTACTCAAGTCCAGCAGCCGTATGGCTCACCCACGTCGCCGTCAAACTATACCACCTCGGCAAAGCCGTCCGCAACAGCCATCGGATTCGGCACATGCCGATCGTATTCCACCGGGACGTACACCCCCCTCGGCTATGCTTCTCTCAGCAGCATCAGTGATAAGGCCCGTCATGACATTAGCATGTTCCCTCGACCCGCAATCGAGACCGCCAGAAAACAAGACGACGCGAGGCCCACAGCTCCCATCGCCCCCACAGCCACGAACTCGGGCGCGAAACCGGTCAAGGTCGTCAAAACTAGCATCGTGACCTTGGAAGCTCTGACGCTGCCCGGAACGACACTGTCCGGGACGGTTCTCACGACAACGTACACCGTGACGGAGAATGGCCAAAGACCAGAGGCCACCGGAAGAACAGAGAAATCAAGCACCTCCGAGTGTGGCTCGACATGGAGCGACTACACCTTCGCTACGCCATCGTCACCAGTGCCGTCCATCTTGTCCACTGATAGCTACACCCCTGACGCATCCGGGACTGCAACAGCTGCCATGACGACCGAGATGATCTTCACTGTCACTGGGGTCTCGACAACCATGATCCTAACAATGACGGAAACAATCGACCCGAACGCGTCCGTCACCACTGAGATGGAAGGGTCCGAGGAGACTCGCGGGTCCGTGTCCAGTGACAGCACTAGCAGCAGCTTCAACTGGAACAGCTTCTTCTCGAACCTCTCAGGAGGCGAGTTCTCGACCTTAACGTTTGACCTATCGGTCTCCGACTACACCACGAGCTGGGGCGATTGGAGCGCGACACCCACGTCGTCGTGGACCAGCGAGACCGCCAGCGTCGCGCCGCCTCTAACCGGCTCTTCGTACTACAGCGTCTCGGAATCGTACGCGACGTCGTGGTCGCCCGAATCGAGCAGCATGTCCGATATCTATTTCTCGTCTTCTCCTAGTTGTAGCTCCGTCGAATCGTCCACTAGTTTCTATGAAAGCAGCCCCACAGTGATTACCATCCCCATAGAAACCGGCGAGACGGTCATCGTGAAACTCCGGACGACGACCTACACCATTATCGATGGGGCTACAGTACCGCCCGGTCAGTCCGTAGAGTCGTCGACACCCACGACGTACTCGGTCATGGGTACGGGCACGGGCTCGGGCACCGGATCGCGTTCCATAGGGTACACGGAAACTGGCGTGTGGAGGAACTCTACTGTCACCCTATCGGCGAAGAAAACCTCCACGACGAAAAAGCCCCATCACACTACCACCACCACAAGCGAGAGCTCGACTGAGGTTGATGGATACATCACGGTGTGGTCGTGGACCCCGGCTTCGGAGTTCGAGATGGCGAAACCAACAGTTACTCGCCGAGACGTCGGCCATGAGGCCGGAATTGACGCTGGATCAAACGGTAAAATAGCGAAAGGGGCAAAGCGCCGGTTGAAGCCAGCGCCGGGTGCCGAAACCGACCAGGACTTGATGGAGTGTGGTCAGGAGGACTGTGTCGAGTGGTAGAGTTCAGCTGGGATGGAAGAAGAACCTAGACAACCTCGCAACGGGGCGATTTCTTTTGTTCGTTTTCCCTTCGACACAAAAAACAAAAGAGGGTAGACTTCAGATGGGTAGTCGTAAATTTAATGTGAACGTCCAGGCGGACTTACGCCGGGCAGCCAAACGCACAACAGATGCCCGTCCCCTTAAGGATGCGATGCTTGTGATGTTTCGGGGCAGCTTCCCCTGCTGCTTTCCCCGCTGTGGAGTCAACGGTTGGCAGCTGCACAGCGGAATGGGACCCATGTCTAGCTGCTTCCCCCACCAAGCGATAGGGCTGATAGCGTTGCCTGGCGTGATCGGCCGTTTTGAGTCACCCGATAAGAAATAAATTTTCTGGAGACCGCCGCAGTCGCTTCGTGGTGGGTAGGCGTCTTCGTGTCTTGCTCAGCGCAAACCCCACATTGTTGTTTTCGATCCCACTGTCAATTCAGAGGCTTGAGCCACTAATTGCAGTATACCCTTCCAATTCCATCCGAATTGACACCCGGAGATCGTGTTTGCGCAAAGATGTCCGACAAGAAGCCGTCCGGGAACATGCTCTGGGGAGGCCGCTTTACTGGTGAGGATGCCCCTTCCACGAGTCCTTTCGCCCTCCCTCAAGCCGACTCATGATGTGGCAACTCGTTGTCAAGAGTCACAACGGCCAATTGGGTATCCGACGTACGGTGTCGCATGGCAATGGCTAACCGCGTCTCCCAGGCGGTCTCGACCCGCTGATGGTGCAGTACAACGAGTCCATCTACTTCGACAAGGTCCTCTACAAGCAGGACATCCTCGGCAGCATCGCCTTCGCGCGCGCCAACGCCAAGTCGGGAATCATCTCGCAGGAGGAGTTCAAGAAGCTTGAGCAGGGTCTGCTCGCCGTGCAGAAGGAATGGGAGGCTGGTACTTTCACCATCGTCCCCGGCGTTGACGAGGATATCCACACTGCCAACGAGCGCCGCCTCGGCGAGATCATCGGCAAGGATGTAGCTGGAAAGCTGCACACCGGACGATCCCGCAACGAGCAGATCGCCACCGACATGCGTATGTGGCTGCGCGACGAGCTGCGCACCATCGAGGACCACCTCAAGGCCTTCCTGAGCGTCATCGCCGCGCGCGCCGAGAAGGAGATCGACTACATCATGCCCGGTTACACCCATCTCCAGCGCGCACAGCCCATCCGGTGGAGCCACTGGATGCTCTCGTACGGCTTCGCGTTCGCTAGCGATCTCGAGCGCCTGGGCGAGGTCATCAAGCGCGTCAACCGTAGTGCACTTGGCTGCGGCGCGCTGGCTGGCAACCCTTTCAACATCGACCGCGATCAGATGTCCGAGGAGCTGGGTTTCGAGAATCTCCTGTGGAACTCGATGGGCGGCGTAGCGGACCGTGACTTCGTGACGGAGACACTGCAGTGGGGCGCTATGCTGATGCAGCATATCTCCAGGTGGTCTGAGGATCTCATCATCTACTCGACCGCCGAGTTTGGTTTCGTTCGGTTGGCTGACGCCTACTCGACCGGCAGCTCGCTCATGCCGCAGAAGAAGAACCCGGACAGCCTGGAGCTGCTGCGAGGCAAGAGCGGCCGCGCCTTTGGCCACATGGCCGGCTTCATGATGACGCAGAAGGGCCTGCCGAGCACCTACAACAAGGACCTACAGGAGAGCGTGGAGCCCATGCTTGATCACGTCAAGACGGTCTCGGACAGCATCCAGATTGCCAATGGCGTACTGGCGACAATGACTGTCCGACCTGATAAGATGGTGGCGTCCCTCGACCCTTTCATGCTCGCCACCGACCTTGCCGATTACCTTGTACGCAAGGGCGTTCCCTTCCGGGAGACGCATCATATCTCGGGCCGCTGCGTTGCGCTGTCGGAGCAGACTGGCACGCCCATGAACGAGCTGACGTATGATCAGCTCAAGGGTGTGGATGCTCGCTTCGAGAAGGACATCTCTGAGGTGTTCAACTACGAGAAGAGCGTCGAGATGCGGTCGGCAAGGGGCGGCACCAGCAAGTCTAGCGTGCTGGAGCAGATCAAAGTGCTCAGGGCGATGATTGACGCTTAGACGTCCCGCACCGCTGTCGCGGGCGTGTAATTGAAATTCATCTGATGGTGTATGATCTTCTCGTTATCGGGATGATATCAAGCGAGTTGATGAGATGATGTACTAGGCTTGGATGGAATTTGGTAGAATTATCGTAGACAAAAGCTCCATGGCTTAATAAGTTGTTACGTCACATGATGTTGTGTCTCAAGGTTTAGGGATGTTATCGCAAGCTGGAGGTTTGCTTGCGCCAAGCTCCATATCAGCGCGCTAAAAACAAGCAAAGCGCCTAAATCCAACCCCCCCAGCCAACCATCTGGGGAAAGTTGCGAAAAGCCATTTACGCCATTTACGCGTCGACCGCGACACACTTCAACTATCCCACGACATCCGCGACCGATTGAATAAAATACCCCCTCTCAACAGATATCTCGGCCAGCCACTTCAATAAATCCTGTGAAATAGAAGGCTAGCTCTTCCTGGAAGCTGGTTGCCACTGATGGCGGCAAACCTCGACGCGCAGACGTTGAATTTCGTCTTTGGAGGTCGTCCTGACCTCCTGGCCGACATCCAAAGGGCAGCCGGTATGTGATCTTTGAGCGCGCTCTGGAGTGGTGCTGGATAGACGTTTGATCGGTGAAGCAGTTGCTAATGCGGCGAGTACCAAATAGACTCCCCTTCCCGCATTACCCTGTTCAACAACATCGCAAGCTACGTGTACGGGCGACTCTTGACGACAGACGATGATGGCCCCGCGTCCAAACGAAGAAGAGTAGACATTGCAACCCAGTCAAAAGTCAATGGGCGCCAGGGCGACCCGGATGCCGCCGCAGACCCGGTGCTGCTCGAGATCAAGGACATATCTGTTTCGGTGCCGCAGCGCAAGAAGTACGACCTGTGCTTCACCAAGAACTTCCTCTATGCGCGAGCATCAGGGACCTCCGTACCTGTTCAAGGGATAGTATATCCATGGCGAGACATTGGTAACCACATCCACTCTTCTCACGACATTCCCCCTCCAGCGACTAACACTCCCTCTCTCCGTAGAGCATGCCTTCTACCTCCCCGTCCCAGACAAGTCCCAAGTCCAACACAACTACGTCCTTCTCCCCCGCAACAGCTACCTTCCCACGACAAAATTATCGAATACCGACCAGCCACCCCCGCTCGAGCCCCTGATCTTCACCGTCCCCGCAACCACTCCCAAACCCGGCAGCATATCCGGTCCCTCCGCCACCACAGCCGAGTCCGTCTCCGACAGCTACTCCTCCCTCTTCGACTGGGCGCTGACGACCTCCCTCCACGCTGCGGGCAACCGCACTTGCGAGCTCGTCGCCTCCGACCCCAAGGTCTTTCACAGCGCAGCGCGCCAAGCCTACCGCCCCTCCGAGAAAGCCGTACACGTAAAGGCCTTTCGCGGCAGCAAGGACGGTTTCCTGTTCTTCCTACCCACGGGAATCCTCTGGGCCTTCAAGAAGCCGCTCGTTTTCCTGCCGCTGAGCCGCGTCTTGGCTGTCAGCTACACGAGCGTGCTGCAGCGGACGTTCAATATCGTGGTCGAGTATGAGCGCGAGGGGGGCGAGACGGACGAGATTGAGTTTGCGATGCTGGACCAGGCAGATTACCAGGTGATTGACGAGTTGTACGTCAAGAGGCATGGGTTGGCGGATCGGAGTATGGCGGATCAGAGGAAGGCGAAGAGGGAGCTCGCGGAGAATGCGAAGAAGGGTGGTGCTGGGGAGGAGGGCGCCGAGGGCGAGGGTGGTGAGGAGGGGGATGGGCTGACGGAGCTGGAGCGCGCGCAGCAGGAAGCCGAGCAGGTGCTGCAGGATGAGGAGGACGAGGAAGAGGAGGATTATGACCCTGGAAGTGAGGGCGAGAGCGAGGGTTCTGGATCGAGTGATGATGACGATGAGGATGAGGAGAGCGAGGGTGGAGGCGGAGGCGAAGATTATGACGAAGATGAAGAGGAAGGGGACGAGGAGATGCAGGAAGGGCAGTAAATGCTATCGCGACTGAACTGGTGGCGAAGGGCTACAATCTAGGGGCTTGGATATTGAACTTTGGACTTGGGGGTATTGGACGGCGGCCATGTTATCCATGTTGTGCGAAAGAACCGGTGGTGTAGAGAAGCGGAGGAGTTATGTACTGTAGGCGCGCCTGCGCTGAACTTGAAGGGCGGACGTTTGATGACCGGTAGCCATACTATGACCGTCAATGTTCCATACTGTGGTATTTATGCTCGACGGGTTGGCATATGGGGGGCAAGTTAGAGCGATGTTGTTGTGCGAGAGTCGAACGCAGACACCGAAGATACTGTATGGATATCCTGGTAGGTCTTCTCAGGAACATCTGGAGACATGCTCTCTGTTTATTGTCTCGGGGGAGTTTCTGGTTACCGTTTGAACTCTGTCTACCTACCGACACGTTGCAACTCGCAATGTCTGTCGCTTTCGCCCGACTAACTATCTAAAGTGACATCTCAAGCAAGATAACATTCGCTTTAGAGATTACAGTTGCATATGCCCAACCATAGATCATCATCAAGCATTTTCGGAGCGATGTCGTTGATATGCACAGTGTCTTTACACAGTGCGGGCTCCCCTCCACTATGCCCCCTCAACCCCGCGGTCGTCTTTCAAGAGGGCCAAAACCAAAGCAAGCATCACGACATAACCCCTATCTACAACCAAACCGACATTGGCGTCTAGATAAGCCCGCCCGCATCCGAGGCATCCGTTCATCATGTCGTTCCCCAACGTGTACGCGCACCGCAAGGTGGCAGAGACGAGCCCCAAGCCATGCGACATCTGCTTCAAGTCGACTTCGAGCGTGCTCATCACGCCCGACAACAAGGTCCAGCCCACCTCCACCTACCTACCCGCCCCAGCTTCTGCGCCCCGCGCCTTGCTGTGGCCTCAGTTGTCTGACCGTGTCTCTTTGCTCTCCAGGACTTTTTCTACGTATGTCCCGGCCATCTCAAGGACACGGGCCTCTGCACGCCCAAGATCGACCAGGCCGCCGTCGAGGCGCGCAAGAAGAAGGAGCTCGAGGAGGAGGTGGCGCGCGTGAAGAAGGAATACGAGGAGAAGCAGCGCAAGAAGAAGGAGGAGAAAGAGAAGAAGGAGAAAGAGAAGGAGAAGGGCAAGGACAAGAAGGACGACGATAAGAAGGAGGACAAGGCTGAGGATGAGGTTAGTGGCAGGGTTGGCTTCCTTGCCGTGGTAGTTCAAGCTGACGGTGGGCGATCGCAACAGAAGACAGAGAAGCCTAAATCGCCGGCGCCCGAGGAGCCGCAAGAAGAGGAGCCTCGCGTGTTTGAGCTCAAGAGGTTGAAGATCATCCCCTCCCCGCTGGAAACAGCAAGATTGTCGTCCGTTTGCTGACTGCCTGCAGCACCTTCTACCAGCAGCGCCTGATGAAGAAAAGACAGCTGGAGATCGCCAAGCGCAACCGCGAAAGGCTGCAGGATCCAAGTTTCTTCCCCTCCGTGCCTAAAGGCCTTCCTTGATTGCGGCGATGCGCTTGTCGGCCGACGCTGGTCTGCTGCCTCGTCGCCGCATTTCCGCTGCCCGCCTACCTGCCTACCTGCCCGCTAGTCGCTCGCGGATGCCGCCGGCTCGTGTTGCCGGCAGCCGGCTGCGATGAGCTGCTCACCGACCACACCGGTTGGAGATAAGGATGTCGCCTTCGGCCGTGGACTACTACTAATGGTGATGGTGGTGAGGAGACCGTTGGCTCATGGGGAGTAATAGGGTGCGTCATGCAAGGTCACCACGAGTCTGTCTGTGGTGCTAGTTTGCGCAGCAAAGACCACAACAAAAGACTAAAGAGCCCCCCTGCTACGGGGGCGCTTTTCCAGAAGGTCTCTAGAAGAGCACTAAAAAGATACATGGATTCGGAAATCCCGCAAGTACCTCTCGAATCCGCCATTTGGTTACACGGGACCGATGGACCGTCCCGATGGATAATCCAAACGGAAATCCTTTCGCGCCGTTTTGTGTCTGGCCATGAGCTAGCGGAGCCCAACCATATTGCCCACATCGAAAGGCAGCATCATCCCGCCAGCCCACCCCTCCACAGCCTCTTTGTTGGTCCGCTGTCAGAAGCATCCCTTGATGCTCCTTCTCCTATACACGACAGACGCATCGTTTCATTGATGGGGTCGCACAAGAGATTCGTCTCATCCTAGGCTGTCCACTCAAGATCAGTCAGCCAGCCCCAACAGGATGATTGCGCAGTTTCGGAGATGGTACACAGCGGAAGCGTGCAGCGGTCGACCGCCTTGCCCTCCCAAGAAACGGAGTTCTTGTTGTTCAGTTTTAGCCCTCTCCCCTGTTGGTGATCTCTTCGGGAGATCCGTTATCTGCCGTGTTATTCGTTTTCTGTGCCGTCGGCAAACACTGGTGTTCCTTGCTCCATGTTATTTCCTCTTTTCTCTCCCTGGATTCCTACTCACTAGCGTCGGCAAGACACGATCCTCGCCAGTGCCGGGGACCAAACAGCAGGTAGAAAGGAGGCACACCAGCGGATGATTTTCAAGATGCTAGGATTCGGGCTTGCATCAGCCCATCATCCAAGCGTTCCTCGCGAATACAAAGGATCGATTCACTCATCTCGTCGACCAATGTTGGTTCGTGCGACCCACACATCAATATCCGCAATCCTACACTACAGCGCGATGCAGAGTGTTTGTGGCCGCGGGCAGGCCAGTCTTCTTGGGCTTATCAGCCCTCTTGGGTGTCTGTGATAAGCCGAAGAAGAGCAGGCTGTTCGGTTTCAGAGGGTGTGCAACGTCATTCGACCTCGCCCTAATCACCATGTCGTCAGCGGCAGGCAGGCCGACCTCGCGATAGCTCGTACCGACGTCTGTGACATGGCGGTCTGTGTGTGCGAAGACAAAGTCGGGTTTTGCTTGTGTTCTTTCCCAATGCACGGTCTTTTTGGGATCTAGTTCGACGCGAGGTCCTTTGCTCCATAGCCTGATGAGGATAGTCTGTAACTACTGATCATCGTTTTCCTCTTTCGCCCCCGTCTCTCCGTCTTGCTCACCCCGCACTATCACCCTGGCTTCGAGACATGGGTGAGGGTTTAAGAGTTGCGGGTCTGGTAATGGAGGGGTTCTCGTTAGCCAGGATGGTGCTCTTTGAAAGCCAACCCAGAAAGGGAGCGGGCGGGAGGGAACTCCAACGGGGACTTGGAGGTGGAGGGCGGAAAACCACCCTTCGCGGCCGTTCCCAACAAGGCTAGCGCTTACATCCCATGGCTGGCTGTTTGGTGACACCCAAGTCTCTCCGCCGTGTTTATAACCGTCTCGTCTCCTGCCTCGCACAAGGCCGTTCCATTCCCCGCTGGCACGTCTCGGTTTCTCGAAACGGTACTAGCAAGCGAGCCTCGCGAGACACAATGGAACCGGCGCAAGTTGCGAGCACACGCCGGCTTCGGTGCCGGGGAGCTACAGAGCTCGCCCGCTATCCCACATGAAAATAGACGGCACAATCTTGGAGGGTGCCTCTCTGCAGGAAGAGACGGCCTTGCTACATGTTGATTGTCTTCTTCTTTTCTTGGAGCGGAAAATAGCTACTAGTGCCCGTTTTGGCGGATCTGCATGCGTCGTTGGCGACAACGTGCACGACGACGAGTGGCACCCATTGTTCGGATGGTCACGAAGCCGGGATGCAAAGGGTATGTCAGAGCCTCGTTCCTAGTGGACAGCTGCTCCTGCTGCTATTGTTGTTCGTCCATGGTTCTCTGGGCTCCCGGCTGCACCGTGATTGCTGCAGTTGCTATCACCTGTTCTCCCACAGCGTCGACACTAACATGATATGGGAATCTCCGTGTCACGTTGTGCGTCTGCGGTCTGCGCGTGTGTATCTGAGACGGCGGGGCGCCCATTGGCGGGCAGCGCCGGGGTCGACGGTGACGGAGCTTCCTCGAGGAAGATGCTAGTGGTTGTTGGAGCTTGGGTTGCGTCAGCCAAAGGTGAGGACTGCCCAGAATTCCGTCCTCTGATCCCTCAAGACGTTGTGCGACACGACGCAGGATTACTTTACTCCCTTCACCCACGATCGCGACTATAAGAATTCTTCTGCAGGGGGGCAAATGAGACAGCGCAGTGAGAAATTGTGGTATTGGCGGCCACATCGAACAACTATCGCGCTCTCGCAGCGTTCCAGTGTCGCAGTGCGTGCGAGCTGACTGCCCCATCTTGTTCAGCTCGGGCTCTACGGTGTACCCGAGGCGTTCCCAAAGCCGCTTGCAATGGTATGCAGTCATAGGCTGAGGAGAATGGGCGGAATTAACGATGTGGCAGAAGGGCGCGGAGTAGGTTGGGTCATTGTGAATCTCGACCCTTCGAAGGATCGCCCGCTATTGGATCCCTGCCGCCTACCGTCGTCTTGGAGGTGGGGACATCTTGTCGCTTGTGTGATTGCGCTATACCAAAGCGGGTTAGTGAGCAGCCCTACAGGGTTTCTGGTGAGCCAACCAGCGCCTGGCCTCGGAGTCTTGGCGCCGAGCAGCAACTCGAAACTGCCGCGGGGAGTTACACAACAAAAAGCGAGAAGCGACCAACACGCGGCACAAGCACAACCCCGCCCCCCATTCTCACATCCATTTCCAACATTATTCCGCGGCTTTGCTGACAAGTGACAACAACACATGCTGTGTAACAACCGATGCTTCACTGAGATACTGTCTCAGACCGTGGAATATTCCGTCTACAACGAGATGCGACGCGTGTGCCGGCCCACAAATGAGAAAATCGGACGCCGCGGAGACCGTGAGAGCGATGATGGCTGGATGAGGATGCGGGGGTGCCGAAGGCGACGGCTCGAATCACGATTTCCCTAAATAGCTCGGGACGATCTAGACGCACGCCTGTTCAGCCAGAGCAGTTCTATCTCTTGGCAAGGGATCACGAGGGAAGTAATCCTCCATCAGCGTCGTCGCGCTCACACACACCACCAGCAGTTTCATGCGAATTGCCATCGAGGTTCGCTGACTGAAATCGTGGCTGCATGCATCAAGCTGATGCTGGCCAGACTGTGAGATGTCGGCGCGTAAAGGCGTATTCGGATCACGGCCATTTTTAGCACCTCGTTACCGACAGAACGGTTCAATATTTCGTCTTTCCTGTCGACCAAACGGTCCGAGCGAGCAAGTCTCAAAGCTCGCAGCCTTTGTAGTGTACCTCATACGGCACAGCAAAGCCACTGCCGCAAATGGATTACGGGGAAACACAGCAGAGCACTCGTCTATCTTATCTGCCGGCGGGCAGCCAAACCGTTTGGCCTCACAAGGCGTCCGCTCCGTTAAGCTTGGCTTCCGGGTTACTTGCACGGTGCTGACAGTCTTCGGGAATCTGGGCTTGCGAAGTCGATCACAAATCAGCCTCAACGAACCGTTTTGCTTCATTGGGTCGCTCGTAAACCGGCATACTATCGATCTGTTTCCAAGGACTGTTTACCGCTCCCAAATCGAGGCAGGGCCTAGCCACGCCCGATGCTAGTGCGATATCCTACTTGAGTAATCGCGAGAGCCTCATGTGAGATTGAGCGCTGCAAGGAGACAAAAGGAAGAAGGCCCATGGCGATCAAGGTGACAAGGCGACGAGTGAGAGGCGGGACGGCAAGGGAAACAAGGGGCTATTCTTGTTGATTACTCTACAGGGCGGGCTAAGTAATTTTTGAGTGCTGATTGATACCAACCCCTGTGCTATAGGTAATACGAGAATTCTCTATTACCGGGCGCTGAAGCACTGTGCCTGGCCCCCCCGCGGATGAGCATCCGTTCCATTGCATAATGTAGAGAACTTGCTCCATTGAGCACCCTGCGTTCAGTCCACTGACATAGAATAGTTACGCACCATCAGGGTTGCATGGGATTTTAACCGCCTCAGCACCGCCGAGCCAGGGGCACGCCGCAATGGTGTGCGAGGCACACCGAAGCAACCGTTGGCGACGGCAGACAGCCCAAACCGTCAAGTCCCCGAGGTCCCCGACAAGGCGCCAAGACCACTCACGACACCGCAAGTTCGGTCAAGACTGACAAAACGGGGAATGGCCGGCCGTGGCGACATCCGTGCTGTCAGTCTCAAACCGGCTCGGCCCCATTCTCGGCAGCTACTCGGCGCCCGGCTGGCCGCCAGTGACGGCGTCCAGGGTGGATAGGGTACCCGGCGAACGGCCACCGAAGGCGGTATCCATCGCCGGGCAGCAGCCTGGCTGGAGACTCGGCGTGAAAACCGCTGAACTTGGTGAATATCGGAGCTACGCCCATAAGGATCACGGAAACTCCGTGCTGGGTAGCCACAGTATGAAGCACGCTCCCGTCCATTCTCTCCCTGATTCCCGTGAAGGGTTACCTTTCCCAGCTGGAATGGACCCCACGCCGCATACGGATGGATGACTTTGAGCCCGTCAGCACGTTAATAGCCCCAGACAAAATTACAAGATTTGAGAAACAGCCTCGTCGCACTGCATGGAGCGCCGTGCAGAACTGCACGGCTCGTAAAATACGGAGTAAAACAAAACAAAAAAGAATCTGCCGGCGCGTTCCCGCGGCTTCGTCGAGAAACCCGCCGAGGCTGCCCACAGATATGACACTGCCACAGCTTCTGAGGCACTGGCCGGTCAAATCCCCACTCCTTACTGCGTAAGCATCGTGTTTGCATGCAGACCACTGATGACAAAAGTTTATTGGTGCCAGGTTTCGACCAATGAAGTGTCAGATGGCTATATTATTGCTTACTTTCGAAGTGGTCGTCACCTAGCACGGCAACACTAAATCGCTTAGGCACATGGTTGGTTCATTCTACCAAGTAATCCAAGACGAGATATCGTTTGTATCCCATGCTTTCAGGGCTGGGCGCTGCGAGCCGCGTATACAAGAGAGGCACAAGATGCACAGTTATTCCCCGTCACTCAGCTAGCCACCAGAGCAGTCAACTGAATCGTTATCCCCGGCAGTATGTTGTAATGGATGAAACAATGGCTCCAGTATTGAGACGGTCCAACTCCTCGGGGTGGTGCCATCCTGCAATCTACTCAAGGGGTCTCGGACTCTCCATTATGGGATAAGTCCGCGATGCGATGCGTGTTGAAAAGACCCCGCTAGGAGGCCAGGAGAAACGGAAACGGGTTGGACACCTCTGTGTAAGCCCTAACCAAACTGGGGCCGAGACGGAACCCCGCTGATGGGCGGGCCGTGTATGCCAAGAGGTGTTTTTCTTCCGTTCTCGAGAGCTTCCTGGAGGTTGGTCATTTTCTCTTCGCTAGGTCGACTCCCCCCCCCCCCCCCCCCCCGGGCAGCGTAAGCAGAGACTAAGCACTGTGTGCCATACCGTGACCGGTCCGCGTCCGCTTCCTGGTCTGCTTACGGCAACCCCAGTAACCATCACCCGCCTTGCGCCGTTCGAGGGTTAGGTATTGTGGACTCCGAACCAAAACAGCGCCAAACCACGTGCGCTGGCCAAACAGTAGTTGGATGCGGGTTTCGGCCGTCGCGAACAATCAAGCCGTGGCCGCTTATCCTTCCCACTCGTGTCGAGATCTCCGCCCTGGCCTTGTTTCATACTCATGCAACTGCCAGGGGTGAACGATGATGGTGTGGTAGTAGCCGAGAAGGCGCCGCCCGACTCGGATCCGGGTGAGGCGCCGGCTTGCTGCGACAACGTTGCGTTTTCGGCCGTCAAAGGTTTTCTTGCCGGCCCCCTTGCCCCGTGGACCCGGCGGCAGCACCAGGTGGCATCCGAATTCCTAATGCGGCCATCCGATCAGCGACGCTGTCTGCGCTGGCGCCATTCTTCCCCACCGCGACTGTCGAGATCTCGTCAACCTTGCTCTTCTGGAGTGAGAAGGCCGGCGCGACCCAATCCCCGCAGCTGCACTTGAATCCCTGCCAGGCATAGCGGCCGACAGACGCGACACACTTTGCGTTGGGGCATACCAGACGGCCCTCAAGCTCGCCGGCTTCAAGGGTTGGACGCATCCAAGATAATGCCTCGATGAAGACGTGTCCGCAGTCGGACCGTTCCTTGTTGCCTCGCCCTTGGTGCTCCACAATGAACGGCTGCGTCACTAGCATCCGCCGACATTTCTTACATCGCAGTTCTACAAGGCTCTCAGCCTTTGTCTGCTGGTCATCCTTTTCCGCCTCCTCGTCCTCAAACCGTATCCAGTCTGGGGCACGGCCAATGCGCGCAGCGTCTTCAACTTCGCGCTTGTAGAGCCATCGCTGATAAACAGGCTCCCGCTCAATTGCATCATCGCTGTCTGCGGGACACCCCATCCCCCACCACATCTCGAGCTGGCGCATGAAGCCATCGTTGGGCTCTGCAATGGGGCGAGTTTCGCGGACCCATTGGAGGGCTTTTGCGACTGCCTCACGCGGTTTCGTCGTTGGGTCAGCACGACCGAAGCGGTGCGAGTGCTTCCAGAGGAGGTAGGCGATGATGGCCGACACAGAGCGCGATTTTCCCATGGCACAGTGGACGAATACGGCGCCAGTGGGTGAGGGGCCTGTTGTTCCGCGGGTGGACGATCCAGCCGGGGTCAGCATCAGCCGCGCACGTTGCGCAGACGTCAGCCCTGTGCTATCCGCAACAGGCAGAATAGCATCCTCGTCGTGCGCGCCCTTGGCCTTTGATGTACCGGCAGCCTCCGCCGGCAACTCGCCATAGAGTCCCTTCTCAATAAAGCGGACCATTCGGGGGAAGGAGACCAGGAGGTCTTGGTCTTCCATGTCATCGATGTCGATGCTGAGATGCTCGATGCCGCGGAAGACATCTTCGTCGAGAAGGGAGTACTTGATGACAGACAAGATGTGCGTGATCTTGTGCTCTTCCATGAGCCGCGACCGCCGGAGGGCGAAGATGCTGTATGCTTGTGAGTCTCGCCGTCGCCGTCGCTGTCCCTCGGCGGAGGAAATCGCGCTGACTCACCCTCCCACGTAGAGGTCCTCCCTCCCGTTGATTCTGTTTAACGCCATCGGGAATTACCCGCCGTCCTTTCGGTCCTGTTGGGAATCCGTACCCTCGGTTCGCCCTGATTATCAAGAGGTTGTGGTGTCTGTCCCTTGTCGTGATGTCAAAGCTTCTAACTTTTCTGGCCGATATCGATTGCCCCACCATCCCCCCAAACGTTGACAGATGCGGGGTAATGCTGGTCGAACACGCAAACTTGGGGGCCAAAGACACGCGGGCAGCAAACCCACGCTGTTAACCCACAAAGCCCTCATCGGCCCTACCCAACTAGTCTGAATGTGAGTACTTACGCTACCTATTTTTAAAGCGATGTTTTTGTCACCTGTCACAATTGTGTTAGACATGACGTCGGCGGCTCCGATGGGACGTCCCAACAGTAGGGAATCCGTAGGGCTGAGCAGGCTTTCTTCAATGGGAACACCACGCACCACATCCACCTCACGGTAGTCGCGAACTGTGGATGGGAAAACCGCCAATAAGTTCAAATTACTTTTCCATCTTCATTTCACGTCGTCAGCTTTTCATTCGTGCAATTTGCCCCTTAACGGGGCGAGTATAGAAAAAACACCGCCAGCGTTTTAGTTGGCCAGCACAGGAAGCAAAAAACAACCGCCACATCCCATGCTCTTATGTTCCTTATCCGGCTATTGGGTATGAAGTAACAGACCAGTGAATAAACAAAGCTAGCCACCCAAGTGAATAGAAAATCTTGAAGTTGAGAAGAGCGCCCGGAAAACCCCCCAAATCCGCAAGAAAAACGGGGGCAATGCAATGACCCAGCAGCGGCGAGAAAACCCCTATAACGCCTATGAACTTGGAACTGCCGCCCAACCTGCCGATGCAGAAACAGCCTTGCTAATCGAGCTTCTCACAGGCTAGCCATGGCCTCGTCGGTGGGGGTGGCGTCCGGCTCGTCCTATCGTGGGCGACAGAAGCAGACGACTTGACCCGACAGCCTGGATAACTATTGGAAAGTGAAGTTCAACGCGCAGATGATGCGGATCTGACGTCGTCGATGCCCAACACCGAGTTTGTTGACGATGTCGGGCATGACGGCGCAGCGACACCTCCATCAGCTTTTGTGGGGCGCCCGTTGTGGTTGGAACACCACCATTGGTCCACGAGATGGCTGCGTTTGGGGTGGTGGAGGATTACAGGCTGAGCAAGCAGAGTCGCCCGAAATGCAGCGTTATTACCAATCGACGTGCGCCTGCACCCCCAACAACGGCGACGAATCCGAAGCGAGGAAACTCATGCGTGGTCCAACAGAGAGGAAGGGTTGCCAATATGGTCATGTGGGAAGAGCGATGCCGCCGGCAGGGCGAGCGCACTGACGAGCCGAGCCTGCGATCCAATGGGCAATTCCCGCCTGCAGCACCAGGCGGCCCATTGATGTCCTGGAATAACGGCGAGCGGTCCGTCGCGGGCGCGGGCGCGGGGTGAGGTGCAGGATGCTGGTCGTCAATGCGGGAGCAGATCGGCCACTGCCGTCCATCCTGAGCGCTCAGGGTCTCCCCACTTCGGTTTTACCGAACCCCCTTCGAACCGGTTGTGTTGACTTGGTAAACTTCTACCACCTGATGCACCGTATAATCTGAGAACGAAGGGTCTGAAAGCAGTAGTGTTTATTCGTTTGCCAACTCGGAACGCTGTTTCAGCACCTCCTCACCAATTTCTCCCGGGCTCGAGGCCGATGTCGCCGGCGCATAATTGAACCAGGATGCTTTCGTTGGCAAACGGGATGCAGCAGTTTCCATCCTCGGGGATCTCCCAAAACGAGCCACAACCCCCCCCCCCCGACCTCCTGCTACCCATACACACATATCCTCCCTGCGCCGTGGCCAAGCAGGTCCAACCCGCGCAATTCCGCTTTGACCAACTCGCACCTCAGATGAGCAAGTCCTCGCCCGGGTCGAATTTGTCCCAATTGAATAGTATTTTCGTCTCGAAACCCCGCCACCGTTTGCGCCTGCTCAGGGGGGATCCCCTCTATCCATCCCGCCGAGCGTGATTTCCCGTAAGACATGCCCGTGAAATTTGATCAAGGACGCCGATACCGAGCCCGAAATTGTTGTGAAAACAAGTTGGGCCATGTTTTCCCGAAAAGAGTTCGTTCAACAATGTCGCCAATCTGCGAACCCGTCCTCCCCATCCCAACAATACATGGATTACCTCGTCGGTACAGGCGGGTCCTCCTCCAGCATGCACGCGTTTTCCAGCATGTTTGTCCACTTCCCGCTGGTCCCGGCGTGGCTGTGCTTGAGGTGCTGGCGGAAGTGGTCTGCACGGTAGAATTTCTTGCTTGAGTTGCACTCCCGAAACTTGTGCACGTCCTGAAGATGACGGATACGCTCTTCCCAGTCTTGGTCAGTGATGAAGGCGCCTGCCGGACCTCGTCCGGATCTGGGGAATTCGTCGCCACAGTATCCGCATGTGTCTGCCTCGCTAGGCTTTGTGGTGCTGTCGTGAAACGCGCGCTCGTATCCCGTCAGAGCTGAGCACGACCAGCTATGTCGCCGTACGTGGAGCGAATTTTGATGCCGTTCGGCCTCGTTCTTGTTCTTGAAACGGTTTCCGCAAAACGAGCATTCGTACTGCTTCTCTGCCTCATGAGTCCTGGAAGTTATTAGTAACGTATGATACATAAACTTTTTAGATTAAGCGTTATAATGCGCCTCAACGTACTTGAGCTCCTCTTCAGTGTCAAACTTCTTCGGCTTTTTAGGGCAGCATTCACACATATAAGGCCCCTTCATTTTGGCTGCCACCAGACTGCTGGGATTCTTAGGGATCTCCGCGAGCTTCCGAGGCGAGGCGAGTGGCCGTCCTGTTTGGCCCATCATCGCTTGCTCGCTCAGTGTTCGTTGATGTGGCGACTGAAGCGCGATAGAGCGAGAGAGGGCGGATCGAGGGGAAGTGGCAGCGCTCAGTGTTGTGCCGTAGGGGCTGCTGGGGTCAGTAGGCGATAGGCCTCCTGGGGATAACCCATTAGGAGAACGACGACCGAACGAGCCTAGGCTGGTGATGCTGCTCGCTGTCAGGTTGCTTGCGTAGCTGCCGGTCCGACTGGCTGAAGATATACTCGACATGGAGCCGCCTTGTGGTATGACAGTCAGGCGCGGAGTGGGCGAGCCCCTGGACATCATGCCACCCTCCCTCCTCCTCAGCCCGTCGCTAGCCAGGGGAATATCGTCGCTCGGCGGCGACGAGGCCCTACGCTTCTGACCGGCTTGGCAGTACTCAAGTTCCCTCTCTCTTTCTCTTTCTCGTTCCCTCCACTGATCTTCGATGTTGAGTGTGCGCATGCGCGACGTCTCCATTGGAAAGTCTATTTCGTCGTCACGAGTCTCGTAGCTCGAAACGGTAGCGTCATCCGGCACTGATCCACTATTTGTCCTCCGGGTGCGCGGGACGGGAGACCGCTCAAAGTCTCCCATCTCAGTGCCAATGGGCGAGCGATAGTCCGTCAGCTTGGGACTGGCATGGCTGAAAGGAGACACAGCCGACATTGGTCCGGGGGAGCGTGTAAGGGTCGTATCTAGAAAAGGTTGCTGCTTCGTTCGATGAGGCAGAGAGATAGTTGTGACATGTGTGTGATTTGCGCGGGACGACTGCGTATCATTGACAGATGCACTGAGGAGCGAGCGTCGACCGGGTCCGTTCAATTTGTTTAGCATCGAGCTGTCAATCGAGCTGTTGTTGTTGTGTTGGAATTGTCCCATGGATCGGACCCCAAAGGGAGAGGGATAGTCGGCCGACCTGTTACCGCAGAGTTAGACTATGCACTTCAAACGCAAAGCCCCCCCGAGACTACAGCCACGAAGCTGTAACTAACCTCAAGCTATCGAAGCTCTGGTAACCCTCATCGAAACCGCGCTTGAACGACAAATCGCGCCGCTCGAAGCTGAGGCCAAAAGAGTCACCCAGCGGGCTCCCAAGGTCCCGACGCCTAGCTTCCTTCTGTATGTTTGGATCGATGGGCCCGTTTATCGGTACCAGCGTAGGGGGCGGCAATGGCGGGGGCACATAGCTGTGGTCAGAGCCTCGGATAGCCATCGGGTTTGATGCGGCGGAGGGAGAAAGGCCGTCGTTGAACGGGATGCGACGACCAAATGGCATTCCGAAGCCATCATCCCGACTAGATATGGAGGGGAGAGGGGCATTGTCGAACTCGCGCCCCGCATACCGACTTTGCGCATGGATTGGAATCGCCATGGCGTGGAGCGTCCTGGTGATCGTGGGCGAGGGGTTCGGGTGCTAAGCGGAGGTAGGGGGGATGCTTTCAGCAGCGAAGCTGAACACTGGGCGAATCGACCGTCTTGCCACTCGCCGCTCTTCACAAGAAAGCTGAACCGCGTGGTCGGTATCCACGAGATGTGCGGTTAGGCTACCAGCAACCGGGATCACAGGCGACGGCTGCAGCTAGGCAGTCGATGGGGTGCACGAATGGGAGGAACCGCCCTTAGCTAGTTGCCTGGCCCAGCGTCGAAGGAAGCGAGTCGGTGTTGCCGATGCACTCGAGCAGACGACGGGTGCAGGGGTGCCAAGACGAGTACGGGAGCCGCCAGGAACAACGTGGGGAGTAGGGGGGGGAAATAGAAGAAAAAAGGGGGATGAGGTCCGAGACACCACTTCGCAGTTACAACACTAGCATCGACGTCGATCGGTATGTTGGGGGCGGAGCTGCTAGGCTATAGGGCGGATGCCAAGAGTGCGTCTGTCGAACGCCTCGAGAACAGAGGGCGGGCTGCGTCAGGGACGAGGGGTTCAGCCCAGGACAACGAGGTGCGCGTTGTTGTGTCCAGATGTATGTGCTCGGGCTGGCAATCCGATCCAATGGTGCAGCCTCCAAGTCAACAACCCACCGTCCGTCAGCTGAAGTAAGGTGAGGTGCGGCCCCTCGGATCCTGAGTCGCTGGCTGCGCAGGCTTCTCGAGATAGCCTAGCTGCGTCGTTCGAGCTGTCAGTCCCACCTCCATGCGCCGGGCCAGAGACGCTGCACAAAGTGGGCGGAGCGTTGCTGGCGTGGTCTGTCTTAGCTTGTTCGTCTAGCGCTCTGCGTCGGCGTCAGCGACGGCGTCCAGCGTGCCGGTGCTGCTGCTGCGTGCGGTTGGCGGTGGTGCAGGAAGGCAGAGGAGATGGACGTTTCCAAGGAGGGAGACTGAAGGCGGAACCCAGGTGGGAGTCCTCGAGTCAAATGTGCGCGCCGTGTGTGTGGGTGTGGATATTGAAGGCGCATTCGCAGCAGATTTCCTGCACCGCAAACGCAGCTGCTGGGGGAGCGACGGGGGTGTGGGAGACGCGGGTACATGGTCTCTACGCAGGCCAAAGTACCTGAAGTCCCCTTGTCTCTTCTGCCTTGCGTAATGATCCCGGACGGTTAAGCCCACCAGATCCACTCAATCTGCCCGCCTTCTCAGCCCTCAAACTCGAGGTGGGGCAACGCATATCCGCGACCATTCTCTTTCTGGCAGCGGGTGCGGGCCACACTTAATTCTTACTGTGTACAATCCATGGATCCCAGACTCGCGAAACTCGCTGCCCCCGTTCTGCTGCCACCGTCCGCCCACACCCCAGCAACCGTTCCTCGTTGAATCTCGCACCGTCAGATCGCAAACCCGAGATGCTGACCGCTGGCGATCGGCCAGCGGGAAAACGGCCAAGGGCAGCCGGCGGCGTTGTGTCTGCGCTGCTACTATAGGTTAGACAGGTTAGAAGCAGGGCAGTCCGTGATGCTCAGCGATACACGCTGCGATGGACGACGCCCACCCTGCAATGGGCGAAACGGAGACGGTATGAAGAGGTCGGGCGTGTCCGGTCGGAAGAGACGGGCGTGGATTTATGGTTCTGGGGCGTTGCGACATTGCCATTGATGGTGGCCCCGGCTCTGGGTGCTCAGAGACAGAAAACAGGGTCCTGCCCCCTGGCCTAGCTTCCCTGGGAGGCAAGCCCACAGGCGCTGGGAACCGATTCTTGCGAGTGACATCGGAAGCTGGTTGCGCGAGTGACCCAGGGCTTTGTCGCCGCTGGCCTTGAAGGGCGTTTTGGCAGCAACTTGCGTCCCAGCCACGCTGGCAGCCCTACCTGGCTTTTGGACTCGGTGCGACATCCCAAGGCCTTGTTTAAAGAACGGATTACGAAGTACCTACTCTACTCAATAGGATCTGACCCCTCGGCTTCCCTAGCCCAAGCTGAAATGCGGTACCAGTTCCGATCGGACCATGCCCATTCGAGGGGTCCGTTGCGAAGCACCGTTTTCCTCCCTGCTAGGCGCCGGCTGCTCGGAGTGTGCGGAGCACTGAACCGAGGCCGACTTTTGACTTGAGCTCAGAGCGGTGTCTGGGTGATCAGGGTAAGGCGGGCTCTCCACTACAAAGACGAACGAAGCTGTGTAGATCCGTATGGCCTCTTACCGCCATCGTCTTGTCGACCCAAGCCAAACTCGCCTGTCCGGCCCCGCTGCCTACTGCTTGCGTCTGGAACGTTTGGCTGCCCCCTCTTGCTGGTCGCAAGTTGCTCGCTAGCCCAATGTCCCTGCCCTGCTGGGTTCCACAAGGGGGCGCGTAGCGCCGCATGCTGCTTTGGGAGAAGACGGCTGGCGTGGTAGGACCACGACGTATTCGTATCTCCTGTGGTGTAATCTCACGGGCAAAGAAGAATGGTTAGGTATCTGGTAATAAAATGCCTTCTCCTTTTCATTAGGTACGGTGCAATGGGCGGACGGCGCTTCACGGCAAAGAGACGCCCCCACATTCCCGGGGACGCTCGTTTGAACGCTCTTGGCCGTCCGCCAACGACCACTCTCTCCGCCACATCTTGCAGCAAGTGGATCATCTTTCATCAGGCCTTGGGTGGTGCATCCTCGCGATGGACGTGGTCCGCAAGGCATGGCTCTAACTGGACTGAGTCTCCCACTGCCTCCAAGGAGTGCCAAGCATGCAGTATGGAGCGACATTGTGTGCCCGTCTCACCGTCTTCCCCGTCCAGCCATCCTGTCAGGACCAAGGTGACCAGGCGACTGTTGCGGTGAGATAGAGCTTTGTGAGCTTGCGACTCGCGCTGCTTGTGTGGGCATTCGCTTACAACGGCCACTTTGGGCATTCGCAACCTAGGTTCCAGCCTGGGCATGGAGTCGCAGTCAGCATTTCCGAGCATTCAAGGAAGCGACCAGCCCTATCAGGCTGTCAGCCAGGCTCCACGGGCCGCAACCACTACTCCGTGCCCCCCCCCCCCCCCCCCCCCCCCCCCCCCCCCCCAGGGGGCCCCTCCCCCCGGGGGT
>Ga0247760_1000820_pt1 | contig 31913 bp, 32 predicted proteins | sample UWRJL171409R4_FD_179936 | JGI IMG/M metagenome (GOLD analysis project Ga0247760, IMG submission 179936) | Plant litter microbial communities from Arlington Agricultural Research Station in Wisconsin, United States - UWRJ-L171-409R-4 | ecosystem: Environmental > Terrestrial > Plant litter >... | reverse complement strand
TGCGCTTGGCACGTTTCGCTTCCTGGTCCATATAGGCTACCTTCTCCTCCTCCGATAGTTGCGCCGGAACCTGTTGCTGCCGTGAGAAGGAACCCTGTTGTCTGTGCGTGGGGTGCGTAGGATGGCCTGCTGGAGGGGTTGGATGAGAGTGGGCTCCGAGCCTGGCTGCATCGCCGGACAGACGGCTTGGATTCTGAAGAATTTGCGTTGGTTGAACAGGAGCAGACGGCTGGGGTCGTTGGTGAGCAGTTGGTTGAACTGGCTGTTGCTGCGGTTGGGCTTGGGCTGTGGCGGCGTGCTTGGACTGAGGCCGTTGAAGAATCGTCACAGGATGGCCATGGCTATGTCCCGAGTGGTACTGCTGATCGTTGGTCTGCACAGGGGCCTGAGGTTGAGCTTGTTGATGGAACTGATATTCTTGGTCATAATGCGCCTGCGCCTGTTGAACTTGAGGCTGGGGGACTGGGGAGGGGGCAGCTGGCTGGGCAGGCTTTGTCTGCGCGCGCATCTGAGCCTCGACCTCTTCGAGACTCATTATCTTGCGCCCAGCTGGAACTGACGCCGGAGAATGGGTCTGGGGTGGCGGGGCGGGTGTATGCTTCTTTGGCGCAACGCCCCACAGCGCTGCATCGACTTGAAGTTCGCCCACGGGCTCCTGACTGTACTTTTCATAGCCGGTTCGAGCGGGAGCGGGCTTGTAGGATGGCTGAGGCGCATAGTTATAAGACGTCGCGGCGGGCGGCACATGAGCGTGCATTGGACCAGACGCCGAGTGAGTGACCGGTTGCGCAGCTCTGGCTACAGGGACCTGGCGGATGAAGCGGACATGCTCCTCATCAATAGCATTGGCGACCTTGGCAGTCTGGCCGAAAAAATCAAAATCCTTGCCAACCGGAGCTTTCGCAACGCTGCCGCCTGTGTCCCCAAAGGTGTCATCATTGAAAGCGTCGTTGGTTTCGTCAAGCTGATCGCCCAGGCCATCGTAGGTATCTTCAAACTCGAGGGCGTTGACATCGTTGTCATGGCTGGAGAGGCCAGCAAAGGGGTCGCGAACTTGGGAGAACCCGGCACCGACCGGGTTCGGTCGGGTAGCGTCAAATCCGAAGAACGACATGATGGTACTGCTAAAGAACGAGACGAAGCTGTAGGAAAGGATTACTGGTAGGACAGCGTATTAGCAATGGCTGCGCGACCGACGATAGGCAAACAGTGAGACACAAGAGGATGGCGGGGAGGAGGCGAAATGCGGGGATCGGAAGTCGCGCCTTCGAGAATCACCAGTATCGCGCCTTCAGAAGAAAAATGCGTGGATCTGAGAGATAACCCAAAGCAGCGCACCTAGGGAGGCTCCTTGATTGATGTACGGTGTTCAGATGAAAGGATATGTGCACACTGGTGACGAGATTCGTGGCAAGGGATCAAGATGGCAGAACGCTGTGCCGTGTGGGCTCGGCGCAAATGGCCGGGCTAGGTCCGCAAAGAGGGGAAACGCGTCGCGCTGGGACTTACAACACGTTAGGTGAAGATACTGGTATGGCCGACTTGATCAAGTATCATGATGATGCGATCCGAGACCAGAACCAAGTTGACAACACACAAAATCAAGCTCGAAGGTCGATCCCCACGGAGGCGTTGCAAGGGGTAGTAGAGCTAGTAGGAAGCACCTCGAACGGACTGCGGAGAAGGACGCACTTCTTGCTCCGCGAGAAGGGAGAAGGGCGTGCCTGAGCAAGAATGGAAACGGTGTCGCAAAGAGTGAGGGCCAACTCTCTGCTCTGTGTGTGGGTCAATTGAGCTCGCAGCCCGACCGACGACGGAAGTGGGATGACGGTTCAGATTATCCGACCGGCCAATCGGAAGGAGAGTCGGACTATCCTCTTCGGTCCCTCCTTTGCCTTATTATTCCTTCTGGAAGGCCATGCAAGAGAATGATCAAAGCAAATCCGCCCCATCGAATTCAGGCAAGGATTGAGCATTCTTTCGAGTCTTCGCGAAATGCCCATCCTTGAATAAGAGCATATGTTCTTCGTACCGCCACTGGGAAGACAATGTGATGCGGCCTCCTGCAAGCTACCGACAGCTCAGCGGTCCAAGGCCTGCATCCCGCAACATGCTCATCCCGCAACGTGCTATGGTGCGCCACCCAGCTGCACCACTCTGTCTAGGCTAAAATACGGTCTCTTCTCCAGCACAGCTCAGAACCGCGATCAGCCCGAAGCCTTGGAGCTTAATAGATAACCAAGGAAGACGGGCCGCCTCCCACACTGCAGCAGGTTCGGAGTCTAGACTTCCACCGCCACTGGCCCATGTGTTCAGTCCCATATGTACTTCCGTCATGGGCTGCTGCCCGTCCACTCTCCCGCATGCGTCTGCATATAGAGTACAGTGACTGCCTCCGCTTCGACATGATTGTAAAGCGGTGGTTTGAGTACAACGGAACCCCGGACTTCATCAACTGTCGTCCCCGGTTCAAGTGAGCCAGCAGCAGCTTGGCCCACAGCGTTGCCGGTGATCCTAGTCCAGGCGGGATCTTCGTTGGAGCCCCAATGCACGACAGGGTCGGCCAGTCCAATGTCCAGAAGCTGAGTTTATCTGTGGCACTTTACGCCGTTGCAAAGAATCAAGTGCGCAGATCTGTTGACGGTTTGTCATGCTCAAGCCACGAGAGGAGCTGAAAGCTGGAAAGTTAGTGCAACGGACCAAAGTGGTTCGCGTCGCTGATTGAGGAATCGCGCGAAGGTCGCGGCGCAGGGACTTCATTTGCCTGGGGGTTAAGGGGAACTATACGAAGTGGCTTGCCCCTGGATTGAAGGTTGCTCATTATCATCTCTGTGCCTGGAATAGCGGCAGAACTGTTAGCATGGTACTGGCCAAAGTTACAGGATTGCAGGGCTAAAAATACAGTGGATGCCGTTTCTGGACGAGTGCCAATCTTTTGGCTGGTCTGGGAGCGCGTGGCCCATGTCGACCTCCTTTTCACGATCAAGATTTCTGCTTCCAGCTGGGCTGCAGTCTCCTTTCCTGCTGTTGAAAACTCCTTTTCTTGACGGCTTCCATCTGGAGGGCGAAGAATGATCTGTATTTCGCAGTTGTGAATTTTTTGCTTCACTTCGCCAGTCGCGGTGTCGCTTCATTCGCCATCGTTAAGCTTTCACTTGGTTTGGAATAAGCGGGACACGAATCCAGTGGTCCGCACTCCATTGCCACGGGCACGGCGCCACCTCAATCCAGAATCACACCTACAACAACCACGGCAGTCTTATGATTACCCGTGCTGCATCACCTTCTCCTGAGAAGAAGGCCCACGGTTATCCACGATCTCCTCGATTTGACGGGCACCCGTCAACAGGCTCCAAGATGGCTGCCGGGAGCGCTCGCTACGTGCGATACATCCTCGTGACATTTTTCGTACGTTGCCTCTCGTCGCCTCCAACAATTTGATTCCATCACCCAGGTCCTGCTGCAACGTTTATTGACATTTGTCGGCTTTAGATTCTTGCGGCCCTTTATTACATCTCCGGCTCAGACAGCATTGAGCCCCCCTTCAAGACCCCGAGTTACGGTAGTAAGCACGATGAGCCTGTGGCAACCAAACCGAAGGCTCCCACCTCTGGCGGAGAGGGCGCCTCCACCGGTAACAGCGGCACCAGTGGTAGCAGCGGTACAACGGGCAGCGGTAGCAAGGCCGGCAGCAGCACCAGCGACACCAAGAGCCACAGCGGCAGCGGCAGTGGCAGCGGCAGCTCCTCGACCTCTAAGGAGCCGCACAAGCCAATTTTCGGCGCCAATCTCGATCCTGCTGAATTCCCGATGGCTATGTCACCAAACGATGCCGGGTGGAATGATCTTTCTGGTATCAAGGATGGTCCGCGCGTGAACGCGACATTCGTTACCCTGGCACGCAACTCTGACGTCTGGGAGATCGCAAAGTCGATTCGCCAGGTCGAGGACCGATTCAACAGGCGGTACAACTATGACTGGGTCTTCCTCAACGACAAGCCGTTCGACTCGACCTTTAAGAAGGTGACCAGCTCGCTTGTTTCCGGCAAGACGCACTATGGCGAGATCCCGAAGGAGCACTGGTCGTTCCCTCCCCATATTGACCAGGACAAGGCCAAGAAGGTGCGCGAAGACATGGCGCAGCGCAAGATCATTTATGGCGACAGCGTCTCTTACCGTCACATGTGCCGCTTTGAGTCTGGCTTTTTCTTCCGTCAGCCGCTCATGATGAACTACGAGTACTACTGGCGTGTGGAGCCGAGCGTCGAGTTGTTCTGCGACGTCCACTACGACCCTTTCCGCTACATGAAGGAGAACAACAAGAAGTACAGCTTCGTGCTCAGCCTGTACGAGTACGTCGAGACGATCCCGACTCTCTGGGACAGCGTGAAGAAGTTCATCAAGAACCACCCCGAGCACATTGTCGAGGGCAACTCGATGGGCTTCTTGAGCGACGACGGCGGTGATACATACAACCACTGCCATTTCGTAAGTAGCCTCTGTCCACTGCAAATCTTACACGGCTAACATGTTCTCCCAGTGGTCCAACTTTGAGATTGGCAGTCTGGAATGGCTCCGGTCCAAGGCGTACACAGACTTCTTCGAGTCGCTTGATCAGGATGGTGGCTTCTTCTATGAGCGCTGGGGTGATGCCCCTGTCCATTCTATTGCGGCTGGTCTCATGCTCAAGAAGGAGGATATTCACTTCTTCAACGACATCGCTTACTATCACGTTCCGTTCACGCACTGCCCTACCGGGGACAAGGTCCGCCAGGATCTGAAGTGCCACTGCAACCCCAAGGACAACTTTGACTGGAAGGGGTACTCATGTAAGCCACCCTCCTCTGCTTACAATACTCCTGGCTGCGTGACTAACAATGTGACCTTAGGCACATCTCGCTACTTCGAGATCAATAACCTAGACAAGCCAGAAGGCTGGGAGAACCAGCAAGATTAAGGCATCAGTTGTTATCTACACATAGCAACATGACTACTTGATGAATGACCTGGGGAAGAATGGGAACAGAGTGAACGACTTTAGACTTGTACTATCCTTACCCAACTAGCGGTGTTTTCGACATTTGAGCATCGTAGCTGAACTCACATGGGGAAAAGGGGAAAGAAAATGGCTAATGGGGATTTGGAAGGCGTATAGGTCGATCTGTTTGTGTTTTTCTTACAGCACACACTGGGGTCGATTACTTGCCTTGGCTGAGATCCAGTGCGGCGGCATGGAAGCCGGGTAGTGTTATTTGTCTGTAAATATTTATCTCGCCGTTTTCGTGCAGAGTACCATACGATTTTGCGCTTGCATTGACGTGGCTCTAATTGTAAGATGTTTCCTTGCCTCTATAACCGCTTTTATACACAGTCTATGACACAGCGTGGTTGTTTCCTCGATGAACTTCAAGGAAGTCGGATATGCCAACAATCCCCCCTACTGGAGGACGCAATCCACGTGTTTAGGTATTAGCGAATACATATGCCTCCGCCAAACGAACTGTTCTTCTCCACCATGAGCGCCTCAACTCTAACCAACTGAGGCCTTCTTCGGCTTCTTTGTTCCGTATTTACTCCTGCTACTCACGCGGGTCGAAACGCCTCCCTAGATTTTCATAACTGATTAGCCTCCCGTCGACCGGAAAATCGGTGTGCCGAAAGGCCACTCACCAGATCCAACGCTCCTCTAATCAAGTGATATCGAACACCGGGGCAATCCTGAGCACGTCCGCCTCGCACCATGACCACACTGTGCTGCTGAATATTGTGACCCTCTCCGGGGATATAGGCGGTGATAACCTTGCCGGTCGATAGTCTGACACGGGCAGTCTTTCGCTCGCCCGAGTTGGGTTTCTTGGGCCGTGTGATGCCCACCTTGACGCAGACGCCCTTGAGCATAGGGGCTTTGATGGCGGACAGGGCTGGGGAGACTGCGTGGCGAGCTCGTTGCGGCTTTCGACAGCCCTGTGACGGTGATTGTAAGCTCTGGCAGAGATCAATTGGTGGTGCAGAGGTACTAGCTTACCTTTAATACCTGGTTCAGCGTCGGACTGTTCTGTACTGGTGTTGTCGAGAATGCCCTTGCGACGGGAGATGCGAACAGTGAAACTGCGGGGGAGACGGCCGGACCGAGCAGCGGCCGCCGCAGCGATATGGGGAGAAAGCTCCGGAAGAACGGCGTCGCCATGATGCTTGTGTTGGCGCGCGACAAGCTCGCTCCTCTGTCTCGCGATCGCGAACGGCGGGTCTCGATGCAATTCAGGAAGCTAAACTGTAACTTTTTGACGGGTCACGCTGATAGTCACGTGTTAACGCGCGTGATGAGCTGACCTCAGCTTCGGCAATTATCGGTTTACCGAAGCTCGGTCACATGGTTCGCCTGTGCATTGCATCGACCCCTGCGCAAGCGGGTTGCCCCGGCGCTGCCCCTCAAGTGGAGCAGCACTTCGTCACAGCTTCGTCTTGCCAGCCCAAAGCCTGTGTGGATTCGTACCTCGGCAAGCGTCCGGTCTGCGACTCCAGAAACCGTGCTTGCGCATCCCTTGGGCCGTTCATTTCCTTACTCGGACATGTAGGAGTTCTCCGGGCCCTAGGTTTTTGTCTCCCTTTTCCCCCGTTAGTCAGGTTCGAATCCGCTTAAACAACCAAAGCTCCCCTTGATTCTTTTGCGCAGGTGCATTTATATTCTACCTCGAGAAAGCTTGTTACGCCCAATTGTCCCTTGGCCCCAGCCTCGAACTGTATTGTTACTCTCCCCGCGTTTCTCTTTCGCCTCTCACAGAATGAGGTTATTCACCAGAGCATTGCGCCCTGCGGTGCGAAGAAGCCAGACAACGGTCATAACATCGTCCACGCCGAGGATATGTAGTAGCCGGACACCAAGAACACTTGCTGCCGTTCAGGGGTAAGAATCCGGGATCTCGTGGCGATGATGATGCATCCTGACTCTTCTGGCTGTGTAGCGCTCGCCCTCTTTCCACAACCGCCCCTCGGCGCGACTTGACGGACATGCCACCCACACCGATCACACACTTCTCCGAGGTCGAATCTGCCATGGCCGAGGCAGTCCGCAAATTCGCCGGCGATGTCATCCTCCCCAAGGTCCGCGACATGGACGAGGCCGAGCAGATGGACCCGACGGTGGTGGAACAGCTCTTTGAGCAGGGTCTGATGGGTGTTGAGATTCCAGAGGAGTACGGCGGTGCCGGCATGAACTTCACTGCGGCCATTGTGGGGATTGAGGAGCTGGCGCGTGTTGATCCGTCCGTGTCTGTCATGGTCGATGTGCACAACACGCTCGTGAACACAGCTGTCATCAAGTGGGGTAGCCAGGCGCTGAAGAAGAAGTACCTCCCCAAGTTGGCCACCAACACCGTTGGGTCTTTCTGCCTCTCGGAGCCCGTGAGCGGATCCGACGCCTTTGCGCTCAAGACCAAGGCCACGGAGACCACGGATGGATATGTCATCACTGGCAGCAAGATGTGGATCACTAACAGCATGGAGGCCGAGTTCTTCATCGTCTTCGCAAACATCAACCCCGAGCAGGGGCATCGCGGCATCACTGCTTTCATCGTCGACAAGGGCATGAAGGGCTTCAACATTGCCAAGAAGGAGAAGAAGCTGGGTATCAAGGCCAGCAGCACATGTGTGCTCAACTTTGACGACGTCCTTGTGCCCAAGGAGAACCTGCTCGGCGAGAAGGGCCAAGGGTACAAGTACGCTATTGGGCTACTCAATGAGGGCCGCATTGGTATTGCCGCGCAGATGACAGGATTGGCCCTCGGTGCCTGGGAGAATGCCGTCAAGTACGTTTGGAACGACCGCAAGCAGTTCGGCCAGTTAGTCGGCGAGTTCCAGGGAATGCAGCACCAAATTGCGCAGTCCTACACCGAGATTTGCGCTGCTAGGGCTCTCATGTACAACGCGGCCCGCAAGAAGGAGGCTGGCGAGGACTTCGTTATGGACGCCGCCATGGCCAAGCTCTACGCCTCGCAGGTTGCCGGTCGGGTCAGCGGCCTTGCAGTTGAGTGGATGGGTGGTATGGGCTTTGTCCGCGAGGGACTCGCGGAGAAGTACTGGCGCGACAGCAAGATTGGCGCCATTTATGAGGGTACCAGCAATATCCAGTGAGTCTGCACTCCGCCCTGTGTCATACGACCGTTTGCTAACCACTGTTGAAAGGCTTAACACTATTGCGAAGATGCTCCAGAAGGACTATACCAATTAAATGTACTACTGCGCTCTAATGCGTATTTGGGAACGGTGTTGAATTGGAGTTCGGCGATGGGTTGGTTACAGGGTGTTTACTTGCTACACTAGAGCCGAGTTTATCGCACCATCAAGGTTACCCCTGAAAATGGAATCCTACGCAACTGAGTCTGAACACCCATGCGGCCCTGTTGGTTACCACGAATACTTCGTTTACGTCTTGCAAGATATAGGACTACGTGTTTTGTACACAAACAAACGGACCGCCCTCCTACCCACGACAGGCAAAGTTGCATTTTAACCCCTGGGTCTCTGTGCCGGCCTTGAAGCTTCTTGTACTCGTAGTATGCAACTGGACTAGGGATGGAGTCCTGTTGCCGTAGAATGTCGCGTGCCGTTTCCGACCGCATAGCCGGCAGACCTATCCGTAGGACCGATGTTTCGCATTGTGGTAGGGAACCCGACCTTGAGTCGAGACATATTACTGTTTACCGAAACTTGTGGGTTCGGTAGGCTTCTAAGTGCTCACAAAGCAGGCGATGTTGCCGAGTACGCGGCGGCAAATGTGTTGCTTGGAGAGGGTGGCTGTTGCAACAATTCCAAATAACCAAGAAAACACTACGTCCAGCAATCCCATATTGATGTATTCTCGTTTATTTCCACGTCAATCCCCTCCTTCTTTTTGCACGGGGCGAGAAGTGAGACGCAGGTAGCACTTCATCCTCGAGGAGGAAGGTGTCGTTTGAGGCTGATGCTGGATTGCCTCGGCACATGACTGAAGACTTGCGGTTCCATGGTCGAGTGAGTCGATAGCCTGGCAGCTTAGCCCCAGAATTGAGGTTTCCCCTGTAATTAATGGCAGAAATGCCCGTTCCGTCGCGCAGCTTGTCACATAAGCTGAAGGATGAGTTGGAATCTTTTGAAGCTGAGCTGATGCGATAACGAGAAGCTGCGAGCTGTGGCCAATCATGTTGAGCCCCTCCATTGACTGTGGGCCAACCCCTCCCCCGCCGCCGGTCTCGCATCTCGTCCAACGAGGCGCAGGACCAGGAGAGCATCAACCCCGCTGATAGGCGGCCCTGCGTGAGCGCGAGCACACTCAACAAAGTCCTACGGGCAGTCCTACTCGGCCGGAGCAGAAGACTCACGCCCGACCCTTCTCCGGGTGGCGGATGCCCAACCACCCGTCTGGTGTCCGTCAGCATTCCTTTCAGGGAGCTTCTCATTAGTCGCCCCAGAAGAGAGTCAGCACCCAGCGGGAGGCCCGCACGCGTCGAAGCGAGTCCGGTGGCCTTCTCGACTGTTCCCAGCAATCGGCCCGCCTCCTTATCGTGGATTACCTTGGGTGCTGCAATTTGGGGGGTCGGCGTTGGACTTTCTGTGGAGCAAACCCGACGGAATCGAGTGACCTACACAGTAGGGCGAGGCGCCAGTGCCAAATGGCCTCCCACAGGTGATAACAGTCAGGTTGGTTGAGCACCAGTTCGTCATACAAACAAATGGGAACAAAAGCGGTGCTGTCACTCGAGGATCATTCGCGGTCTGGCTGAGGACTGCATGTCGAGTACCCCGCTGAGGCGCATTCACCCGCAGAGCTATCCCTTGAGAGCTCCGGAGCCTTGCGGCGATGTCTGGGCTGCAGCTGGGGAATCAAACCCGAGGCATAGACACACTGCGTGACTGCGTACACAGAGATAGAAAGTTGCAGATCAAAGGAGTGCCTAGCTAGGCGGAGCCCACCATCGACCCGGTAATCAGGGCTGAAGCTGAGTGCGGAGGCAAGAATTTAAGAGCCAGCCAGCAGGACGGCGGAAAATGAAATTCCTATCTACCGTCCTTTCGTCTCGTCTTCCCAGTTTGTGGTCCCAGCAAAAAAAGCCGGAAACAGGACCGCGTGTGAGCCCAGTCTGGAAAGGCAGCATGAGTTGCCCCTCCATATCCCCTCTGGATCTAGGCACCCCTGCCACCTAGAGTAGGAAGAGGAGCAAGGCACCGCGGCCCAAAATCGCAACAACAAAAGGGCTGCTGCCAAATGCGAAACACAAAACCCCGCCATAATTCGTCACTGACGACATCTACCACTCACACCACCACCATTTCGCACCCGGCCTTGCACCGCGTAAATACCTCCTCCAAATCGCAGCCCCGGCTTGCGAAGCAGCTCTTACCCTAGGGAGCCGGCACCCTCCAACACCCGCAAATCAACCCTATTTTGTGCATCCTTAGCCCTCGCTGCGCGCCCGGCGCAGTCCCACCACCGCCGCCATGAACGACGAGGAGAAGATCCAGGACATCTCCAAGAAGATCGAGCGCGAGAAGGCCCTGATCAATGCCGCCAATCTTATGCGCCAGCAGACTACCAATGAGGCCGTACGCTCCAAGCTCGACACGCAGATGCGCGAGGGGCGGAGGAATCTCGAGTTCTTCGAGGAGCGCCTGCGCGAGCTGCAGCTGCGGAGGATCGGCCATGGCGTCGACAATATGTCGCTGGGAGGGTCGACCATGGGAGGCTCCTTCATGAGTAACGAGCCCGACGGCTCCATGGGACCGCCCGCGCCGCCGCCCAAGGACGAGCGAGGAGGATCATATGGAGATTATGCCGGGTACTCTCAGTACGGCGGCGCGCCCGGCGAGCTCATGCCCGCCCACGGCCCCTTTCCTGGACAGCCACCTCACTCCGCAATACCGAAGGCGCGCCCGAACTTCTCCAAGCTTGGTACGGTGTCCCCCTATGAGTCCTTGGGTGGGGGGTGCATGGGCATTTTGCTGACAACTGCTCGGCTATAGATCTGATCAAATTTGACACGCCGTATCTTGGGCCGCGGATTCAACTGATGCTGTCGCAGATCCAGTTCAAGTTGAATGTTGAGGAGCAGTACCTGAAGGGCATCGAGAAGATGGTCCAGCTTTACCAAATGGAGGGCGACAAGAAGAGCAGGGCTGATGCCTCCGCACGGCGCCTCGAGAGCAAGCAGAAAATCGTCCTGCTCAAGCAGTCCCTGAAAAGATATGAAGAGCTGCACATCGATATGGACGTTGACTCAGCGGATGGTACGTATCTTGTCGACCGAGCGACTCGGTCCTTGTTTTCGTGGGCTGACGCTATGATGCAGATGATAGTATCAACATGCCGAACCTAAGGAAACCCCTGAGTGGTCAGCTTGCCATTCGCGTCTTGGCCGTGAAGGACGTCGACCACGCCCCCTTAGGCCGGTTCTCCCGCGCCCCCGAGACATTTGTTGCCGTGAAGGTGGAGGATAACGTCGTAGCAAGAACGAGAGCGTCGCGAACCGACAAGTGGGAAGCAGAGTACCACACCATAATAGTTGATAAGGCAAACGAGGTCGAGCTCACTGTCTACGACAAGCCCGGTGAGCACCCGGTCCCTATCGCCTTGCTCTGGGTCAGGATTTCAGACATTGCGGAGGAGCTCCGCCGCAAGAAGATCGAAGCCGAGAACAATACCGCGGGATGGGTTTCTGCACACCAGGTTGGATCTGGCCCACGAGCCCCCCCTGGACAGTTTCCAATGGGAGCGCAAGCACCCCAATTCGCCGCGCCGCCAAATTCTCCTGGTGGGCAACAGCAGGGCAGCGTGTACAGCCCTCAAGGTCTCCAGCAGCCACAGCACCAAGCGCATATTACGTCCCAGCCGATCGATGGTTGGTTTAATCTCGAGCCGACGGGCCAGATACATCTCAGCTTCAACTTTGTCAAGGAAAACAGGGCCCTGGGAATGATGGACGCCGGTCTCAATCGCAAAGGCGCCGTGCGTCAGAGAAAGGAAGAGGTCCACGAGATGTACGGCCACAAGTTCGTCCAGCGCCAGTTCTACAACATTATGCGCTGCGCTCTCTGCGGAGACTTCCTTAAGTACTCGGCAGGTATGCAGTGCGAGGATTGCAAGTATACATGCCACACTAAATGTTATACCGGCGTCGTCACAAAGTGTATCAGCAAGAGCAACGCAGAGACGGATCCCGACGAAGAGAAGATCAACCACCGGATTCCCCACCGCTTCCAGCCTTTCTCGAATCTCACCGCCAACTGGTGCTGCCACTGTGGTTATATGCTGCCCATCGGCTCCAAGAAGAACTCGAGAAGATGTACGGAGTGTGCTCTCACTGCCCACGCTCAGTGCGTCCATCTGGTCCCCGACTTCTGCGGCATGTCTATGGCTGTGGCAAATCAGATCTTGGAGGGTATACGGTCTCAGAAGAAGAGCAAGCCGATGGCTGACCGAACCTTGAGGCCGGCGGCTAAACCGTCGATTAGCAGCCAAGGGAGCCAACAATACAGCGGAAGCTCGTCGTATGCCCCCTCCATTGCCTCGCCCGAGGCTACCGAAGCCGCCAAACTCATGTATAGCCAAACCACACCGTTGCGAACGCCAGCCCCTGACAGGACATCGAACTCAACGGCCGCATCCGCAGCGGCAGCAGCGGCAATGGCGCCGAAGCTTACCATGCAGCCTCAACAACAAATGGGTAGTCAAATCCCAGACTTCGGTCCCAGTCACTATGGCTCTCCTGGCGGATATGGCGGACGGCCAGACCAGCATGACGACGACCTGTATAGTGGACCCGGCGGTGCCCAGCAGCAGTACGGACAACAGCAGCAACAGCGAAAGTATAACCCCGCGGACTATGCCAATATCGGCGCGTATCCCAACCAGCCTCAGGTGCAACAGCAGCAACAGCAACAACAGCCGCAGCAGCAGCAACAGCTGCAGGCCCGGCCTAGTCAACAGCAGCAACAGCAGCCTGCCCAGCACCAGATGTACCAACAGCAGCCGCAGCAGATCTCAACACCCAAGCCCCAACCTGTAGCAGAACAGCAAATTCAGCCCAGTTCTGGAATACCGGTACCAACAAAGCGGCCCCTCCCGCTGGCAACCGACCCGGGGACAGGCCAGAAGATCAGTCTGGACCATTTCAACTTCTTAGCTGTGCTTGGCAAGGGCAACTTCGGCAAGGTCATGTTGGCTGAGACGAAGCGTAGCCGAAAACTCTACGCCATCAAAGTACTTAAGAAGGAGTTCATTATAGAAAACGACGAGGTGGAAAGTATCCGATCTGAGAAGCGGGTCTTCCTAATCGCCAACCGCGAGCGACACCCGTTTTTGACGACCCTCCATGCTTGCTTCCAGACCGAAACACGGGTGTACTTCGTGATGGAGTACGTTAGTGGTGGCGATTTGATGCTGCACATCCAACGCGGCCAATTCGGCACGAAGCGTGCACAGTAAGAACATTTAATACCCGTGTCCCTGAGGCGATACTAATTCCCGGTCAGGTTTTACGCCGCCGAGGTGTGTTTAGCACTCAAATATTTCCATGAAAACGGAGTTATCTATCGCGATCTCAAGCTTGACAATATCCTCTTGACTCTCGATGGGCACATCAAGATTGCCGATTACGGTCTTTGCAAGGAGGATATGTGGTATGGCTCAACAACGAGCACGTTCTGCGGTACCCCTGAGTTCATGGCCCCTGAGGTTTGTACCCTACCCCCCCGCTCACACGGTCTTGGCTGACTCTCGTCTGCTAGATTCTGCTCGACAAGAAATATGGTCGTGCAGTCGACTGGTGGGCGTTTGGCGTGCTCATCTACCAGATGCTTCTCCAGCAATCCCCCTTCCGTGGCGAGGACGAGGATGAAATTTATGACGCCATTCTCGCCGACGAGCCTCTCTACCCCATCCACATGCCCCGCGACAGTGTCTCCATCTTGCAGAAGCTACTCACTCGGGAGCCGGATCAACGTCTAGGAAGCGGGCCGACGGACGCTCAGGAGATCATGTCGCAGCCTTTCTTTAGAACAACCAATTGGGACGACATCTACCAAAAGAGGGTGCAACCGCCGTTCCTGCCCCAAATTAAGAGTGCCACCGATACCAGTAATTTCGATAGCGAGTTCACAAGCGTTACTCCGGTTCTTACCCCGGTGCAGTCAGGTATGTGTGGATTCGTTTGTCTGTCTATATTTGAGAATATGCTAATATTTCCCCAGTCCTTTCGCAAGCTATGCAAGAAGAATTCCGCGGTTTCTCGTATGCGTCAGACTTTGAGTAGAATGGTTAGCATCAAATGGGCCTCTTGGCGACAGCGCTGTCCAATGCAAGTGGCGCGGGCATTCAAGCCAATGGCCCTTTCCTAATTTCAAGCTCTTTCTGGGCCCGTTGGAAAGTGCTTCTACGCCTTGGACTTGTATTGGAGCTGTCGCTCGCTAACCTTTTTTTTGCCGCATGGGTCCCGCTGATGGTCCCGTTGACATTGTCCGGCAGCGGCATGACGAGATACCATTCGCGCGCGGCCGTTCCAGTTATTACCAGGATGTTTCACGAGGGAAGGGAAGGGGGGATAATCCTCGGAGGGGGGGGGGCAAAACAAGTAGGCGGGATGGGATGTGGGGGAATGATGACGAACTAGGACGACACTGTGCGTTTCACGATGGACCGAGTGGTGGGCGGGGATGAGGCGTAGAATGGGAACTCGGACGGTTGACAAACAAAAAGAAACCTGCGCGACACGCTCCGTCGTGCGGTGGTGCGGGCTCGTTGACCTTGCTTGCCTTGCCTTGGAAAGTGCTGTGCAGGGGGTGCTGGGCATGCTGGGGAGGTTGACTACCACCCTCTTCCTACTCAACCTAGACCCCCTTTTCCCCTCTCAAGACAGATGTCTGTATCGCTTTCTTTTTAAAAGCTGGAGAAAAAAGAAGTCAGATGCCATTCATTTTGGAACTGTATCTTTCTCTCGCTCCCGACTTGGTTTCAATATCCGACCATCTAATTTTGAGTCTTGTCTTGGGATTTTGCCATCTCTCTTCCGAGAAGAAAGCGTGATATTTTTTTATACAGCGGCGAGATGCCTACGGTTCTAACCTTTGTGGGGAATATGTAGGGTACTAGTATATACAGTATTTGGTTGGTCCCTGGTCGAGGGTGTGGGAGAGGGAGTTGAGAGTTATCGCTACCTACCGCGAAGGAAGACAAATGCCAGACTCCCCATGACAGCGGCTCCCGCCACTGCGCCTTCAAGCGCAATGAGCGACACATCGCGCATCCGGACGTCTATCCTCCTTTCGCTGCATAGGTCTCGAACTGCCTCCTTGATCAGCTTAGGGTCTGCAACGACTTCCTTCCATGGCCGCACGAATATCTCTTCGGCGAGAGTTGGTGGCTCGACGATCGGCTCCTCAACTTGTATTTCCGCTTCGGCTGCCACCGGGTTGGGGAATTCAGCCTCCGCTGCGACCTCAGCGGGGGTGACCGTCCGCACAGCCTCAGCCTCAATCTCGGCGGCCCGAACCTTCTCTTGCTCCCTGAGCCCACTCGCCTCAAGCGCGGCCCGTACCTCGCCCAGCTCGCGCCGCACCTCATCCATCACAGTCTTCTCCCTCTCGGCAACACCCTTGACCAGACGCGCACGGCGCCACGGCTCGGCAACGAATTGCAGCACGAGGAACAACAGGACGTTGACACCCATGAGGCCCCATGTTCCCCAGGTTGACTGCCGACGAATACTGTCACTCCAAATCTGCTCCTCGTGATACCGCTTAAGAATCCCGGCGTTGAGCTCCGCTCCGACGCGCGACTCGTCTGTCTCGGCCTCCGTGAGCTCCAATGATGCGGCCGCAACTTGCGCTTCGAGCTCGTGATCTGCGCGGTACAGGGTCGTGAAGCGCTCCAAATCAGGTGGGCTCCATGTGTCCTTGCGCGCCAGCAGGGTGGTCACCTCGCGCTGGGTGGCTGCCCGGTGGGAGGTGAGTGCCTTGTAGCTATGGCGAGCTACTCGGAGGCGTTCCTGTGCTGCGATGTGGGCTTCCTCGAGGGCGGTGTTGCGCGCCTTGATGGCTTCGATGGCGGAGTAGCCGGTCAGATCGTTGATTGCCTGGGTGGCGTTGAGGACTCGCGACTGGAGGTTGTCCATGAAGGTGCTGAAACCGGCGGAGAAGTGGTTGCGGCGGTCTTCTAGGTAGGAGGGGAGCTCGGGCCTTGGGCTACGGGGTGGTGCAGGGAGAGGGATGGCTTCGTCGGAGGGGGGTGAGGGCTCTTTCGCGGTGGGCTCGTCGGGTGCCTGGGAGCTGCTTGGGGGTTGGGCGTCTTCGGAGGGGGTGGGACGAGCTTCGGCTTCATCTTGGGAGGGCTCGGAGGTCGTAGAGGGTTTCCGGGAAGTGCCGTCATTGGGGGAGTTCTGTGGCGGGATTGTCGAGTAGAATTGGGTGCGTGCGCGAGCTTGTATGCTGCAGCGAAGGCATATTGAGGGTTGTAGGCCGCTCTGGACGCGGGGAGATGGGAGCTTAGAGAAGGCGCTTCGGGTCGAATGTGACGACGACGCGGCAGCGGAGATGAATTGGTCGAGCAACGTCGCCCCTCGTAAGGGGCGCACAACTAATCGCAAAGCTGTGCGGGGCGACATTGAGCTCGAAGCTCGGGTCGGTGAGCTTTAAGGGACTTGTCAGGGTCGTTGTCGAGGGACAGATTCTTGGGATGGAGCCCGTCATGATCCGTGATCCTGGCACTTTCTGCCGCACGAGCATTGACCGCCTTGACCAGATGCAACCCTAACCCTTCTTCAATCACCACACCGCTGTTCACCGCATCACCCCCCCTATTCAGAAAAAGGTTGGTTGTCTGTCTCACATTCTAGAATATCCTTTAGGTTGCTAATTTCACAACTGGGATGCTCTATGACCGGAAATTTCTGACGTTGACGCTTGCCTCTTGTGGTTTCCCGTTGTACGTCTAGGTTGTTTGGCCCCAGAGTCTCGTGTCTGACACAAACCTTCTATTGCGACGTGAACGCTCGGCTGGTCGAGCAAAATGCCTCGGCTTCCAAGTGATACGATAGTTTTTTAATTGCAACAGTAATACACATGGCAAAAAAGGTGTTCCAGTGGCCTTACTGCCCTGTTCTTCATCATAACTACCCGACGTTTCTATTACGAGGGACAAAACACATTTCAAAGCGCAGCGGACACGGATTTCTCCCTTTCGACACTTCAAGTTTGCTCTCCGAGATTCTTGAACTGTGAAGGAATCAGCCGATATTTGGAGACCCACAGGGAGTTCTGCAGGTAACAGGCGGAGGTATAACACACCCAAGTTCGTGTCTGAGGCTGAAGCGCACCATGTGGCTGATGAGAAGGATTGTGAACAAAGAGAAACCAGACCCGAGGGAGTCTGCCGTAATTTAAATTGAAAGGTGTAACATGCTCAAACCCGGAAGCTCGCCGCCTGTGAGCCGGAGTCTTTGAGATGTGCTTGCCAGCCAGATTACCCCGATATTCCGTCATTCCTTCCCTTGTTATCGGCCTTCCCATAGGTAGCGTTGGTTGACGGACCCACCATGATTTTGGGCGACAAGATCTTCTTCCAGAAGATGCGTGAGTATGTCTCTGAGTTGTAAACCAATAACTTGAATGAGAAGCGTTTCCGTCCGAAGTTGTCCAGCTCGGACCATGCCGGCAGACGGAGACACCGCCATCACACCTGTTGAGCTCCTCTCTCTTCCTTCATTTGATGTGCTTTGGCAACAATTTTCTGTGCCATTGTAATTCGGCCGCGTCACTATCGCGGGGCATAAAGCCAGCAGAATGCGCTGTCCTTCCACCACCCTGCTCTTCTCAGTATCGGATTTGAAATTTGGACATCCTAAATAGCACCGGTCGGAGGTGCCTGCTTCTGTCCCGATCGGTTTGGCTAGTAATCCAATTGGTGCCACTACTCTCATCAAACTACCTAAAAATGCCTGGTCGCCGCCGGTCTCGCCATTCCCGTCGTCGCTCGAATGATTCCCGCGTCGATAATGCACCTGTCGATAACTCCCATGTCGACTCAGATTTTGAGTAAGATACTCAGCTATGCGCACCCTTAGAGGAGGTTGACTGATCGAAATACAGCGTCTGGTTGGTGCATGGCTTAGAAGGTGGCGATGGCTTGACGGGGACCAAGAGGAGGGACTGGTGGACAACCCTGAAAAAGTTCCTACCTCCTCATACAACGGCCGTTTTTGAATATAGGCACCCGTTCAGAAACCAATGCAGAATATCGGAGGGTAAGATATCGGACGCCGCGAAAGTTCTCCTCGGAGATGTTCAGAAAAGGCTTGAGGAAGCCAAGAACAAGGTCGGTGGCCCGCGATGGCAACGGATGTTGCAAGATGCTAGAGATAGGCTAACGCACACCACAGAATCGCTCTGTAATTCTTGTCGGATACGAAGTTGGAGGTACAATTGTCAAACGTGTATGATATCCTTTCTCACTCCCTTGTTAGGAGCGGTGAAGTTGCTAACACTTCACAAGGCATTGATGAGTGCCATCCACGATAGCGGCTGTTTAGTTGCCCGACATGTCTCCTTGTTGGTGAGAGGATAAAGTCTAGTTTCACTGATGCTGACCAGGAATCAGCTGACCAGGTATACGTAGGTGTTCTTTGGCACTCCCCACAGAGCACGAACCCAGGTTCGATGGGAGATAATAGCCGAAAACCTTCTGTCTACAGCCTCACACTCAGGCAACAGGAGTGAACTTTCACAAGCATTGATGCGTATCAGCCAAGACCTCGAGCTTTTGCCTGGGGTGTTCGGCGTTTGGAACGGATATCGTGCGTCTGGTGTAAGTACTATCATTCTATTCTTACAACACCACTGCTAACAACGCCATAGGCTCTCACTGAATACTCGGCCACCATAGGGCTTTCTCAGTCCAATGAAACCGTATTCGTCTGTCCATCTACGAGTGAAGGTGGTGAGACTATGTCGCTCATTGCTGCAGCAATACAGGCCTCACGAAGTAATTCCACTATATTATATGCTTCTTAGCAACGACCCCGAGTTGCTGACGAGATTTAGATCCCGACCGTCGATTCATTGATTTTTTAGGAAAGCTAGCCGACTGCTTCTTCTTGGCTGATACGTTTCTGATGCCTCCCCGAACGAGCCGAGGACTTGATTGGATTGCATCACATCCGGAATATCTGGCTTGGCGGCAAACCACCAACGACACCTTGCACCTAAAAGGGACAGACCGGCTGCAACTATCCGACATCGCTTCATATTTGTCGCGGTATGTGGCAGATCAGGGAGCCTTTACGCTGATCGCAAGATTCTCTTTTGAGGCCCGCATGCCAAAAGGGCAGATGCTTGCTGCTATAATTTACCAGGTTCTCTGTCAGAGACCAAAGAGGTTTCGCCAAATCGTCGAGAATGACAAATTGCTTCGCAGCTTGGATACGCGCAAGCTGGACGAGATTCTAAGGAAAGTTATTGCTTCGATGTTGGATCACAGAGAGAATGCCGTCGTGGTGCTCGACGCTGTGGACCGAGTGCCGGAGGGTAGGCACTCTGGACGGTGCGGGTTTTCTGCGCTTCAGGAGATCCAGCGCAGTTACCCACTTCGTCTGATCGTGACGAGCAAGCGGGACGCCAATGGCCTATTCAGTGACTCCATGAAACGGGAGATCGATGTCGATAGCGAGATGAACAAGCCAACTTCCGACGAAGACTGGCCACATGCGCCAGATATTTGTCTTAGGGGCGGAAGTGGCATTTCCCCAAGAATTGAAGACGACTCTTCAGATCAGTACCCGAGCTCAGAGAGTAGCCGGGGTATACGAAATGAGGATGGCTCGACCGCGCTACATGTCGCCTGCGAGACAGGAGATCTCACCATCGTACGGCAAATGCTCGACGACGGAGCGAACGTACGTTCAAAGGATAAAGATGGATCCACTCCCCTCCATATCGCCAGCAAGTACGGATACACCAACCTCATCCAAGAGCTTCTCAAGCGAGGCTCAGATCCGATGGCCTCGAACTACGAGGGGTCGACTGCACTGCACGTCGCGTGCAACGCATCTTGCGGAGCTGGAGTCGAACTTCTGCTATCATCTCTCCAAAGCAAGTTCCCGGTGGACAGACGCCTCCGAACACCGCTTCATATGGCGATTGCATCTGGCGATATCAGGACTTTTCGGCACGTACTCGATCATTACCTGGATTACTGGGGCAGGTCGATGGCGAGTGTCTGGCCAGTCGCCCTGGAGGAACTTCTTCTTAGGGAGGACCAAGACGGCCGTAATGCACTCCATACCGCGGCTCAAAATGGAAACGTCGACTGTATTGAGGAAATTTTATTGAGGGCCACTGCACACGACGCCGTATGGGATGGCCAGTGTGGAAGTTCGCTGAAGCTGAAAGACTTGCTTTTTAAGGGCCGAGATCTCCAGGGACGCTCTCCTCTTCATCTTGCAGTCGAAAAAGGCCATAACGGAGCGGTCTGGCTGCTGTGTGAGGAGGCAACTGGCACTCGCTTGATTTCTTCAGCAGACTCGGCAGGGCAGACGCCACTCCATCTAGCTTGCTTGAAAGGGAACAGCACCATTGTAACCGATCTCCTTCGCTTCGGTGCACCGATCAATGCCGTCGACCAGAACAAGGACAATCCCGTCCTCCTGGCAGCTGCAAACGGACAAAGAGATGTGTTCCGTCTTCTCGCCAGCAATGGAGCATCGCTGCTTCCTGTGGAGGCTGGCAGGGGCCCTCTCCATGAGGCCGCAACTTTGGGAAATGAGCAAATGGCACTGGAAGTTTTGCAACTTCCGGTGAGCGACAACGACGGGTTTCACATAAGCTTGAAGAGGACGGTCGACCAACGCGGCCGCTTCCCAGCAATGCTAGCAGCCAAACACGGCAACGAGGCGCTCTTTAATCTGCTCCTGGCAGATGATAACCAGCTTGCTATCATGGATTTGGATCAGCGCAGCGTGTTGCATTATGCTGTGGAAGGGGGTAATCAAAGGCTAGTCCGCTCGATCGCAAGAAGGTCTTGGATGACCTCCCATATCACCACAGTGGACAGCTTTGGATACACACCTCTACGACTCGCAGCAAAGCTTGGCCATACAGAAGCAATTGATACGCTCCTCAGATATGGTGCCCTGCCGACTGCCGATAAAGCCTCATCTTCCGCTGCAACAGACCAGATCGGATTGCAACTCCTTCAACTATCTGCGGGATTTTTGGAAGACTCTGAACTGGCAGAGGCATTCCATAACGCCGCGCAGAGGGGACATCTGGGTACGGTGAAAACACTCATTTCCGAATACTTCCCAGACCGACTTGATCCGGACTGCACCGATTTGCGAGGCAAGACCGCCTTGATTCTCGCCGCCGAAGCCGGTCAACTTGAGGTTCTGAAACTACTCATCACCGAAGTCAGCGAGATTGTTATTGATCGAGCAGACGATGCTCAGCGTACAGCATTCTCGTACGCCGCGGGGAATGGCCATATTGGTGTTGTTGAGCTGCTGGCGAAATACATTGAGGTCAATGTGGATTCCGAAGACGCGCAGCAGCGCTCTCCAATATACTTTGCTGCCACAAACGGGCATCTTGAAGTTGTCAAGACTCTGGTAGCTTCGACTCGTTCTCACTCGCAAGGCAGACCAAAGCTATTTGCCCCTATGTGCTCAGCCGCAGAAGCCGGGCATGTGGAAATTGTCTGGTTTTTGCTACAAAGGGGGGCAGACCCAAGCAAGGTCGATCCAGCCGAGAGACTGAATGTTTTTGAGCGCGCTCTGAGAGAAGGGCATGCGAGCCTCGTCGGTTTACTGTTAAGGCACGTAACTGAAAACACGGCGCGAGACGGACAGCCGTTTTTGCACCTTGCGTGGAAGCACCCTGATGTCATTAAGGGACTTCTCCGCAAAGTGAACGTCGACGCCACGGGGCGAAACAATGTCACGGCGCTGGGGCTTGCCATCCATAAGGGCTACATGGACTCCGTCCTGGCGCTCCTTGCTGGTGGAGCCAGCATCCTACATCGCGATACCGATGGAAGAACACCGCTGCATTATGCCGCCACTGTCAAGAAAAGCAAGAAGAATACTCCTGATCAGAAGACTATCCTCCATGGGGAGCTGCTTGAAATTTTATTACTACATCTTGGGCCTAGCGAATCCGCAGATATTGCAGACAATTATGGGAACACCCCCCTGTCCGATGCTGTTGCGGCAGGCGCCATCTACTCGGTGAGGGCACTTCTTGAGAGAGGCGACTCAGACATCGGGAGGCGCACTCGCGGCGGCCGGTCGGCCCTTTGGATTGCAATTGAGAAGAATCGCCATGAAGTGGTCAACCTCATGCTTGAAATGGCTCCTTGGCCGGCTCCAACGTCACTACAAAGAGAGTCCGCTCGGGACTTGATTGTGTTGGCTGCGCAGCACAAGCCGGACTTACAAGTCATACTTCTGGATCGGTTGCCCGATATCGATCTCCGAGATCCTTGGGTCTCTAGGCTTGTTGGAAATGATACTACAGGCAAGGTGGTGAAGTTCTTAGTGGATCAAGGTGTCAACTCCTTGGAGTCTGATCAACATGGCTGGAGCATGATGGATTTTGTGTACGCCACCGACAAAGTATTTTGTTCTAACAAGTCAGACGAAGAGATTACGAGGACGTCTAATCAACACTACCGCCACCCTGACCGATGGATCCCTCTCGCCACGGCCGAGCAGCTGCCGGCCTGTCGCAGGTTCGCAGACCCGGAGGCAAGTACGTGTTAAGCTAGGAACCCGAACTTGTGAGATATTTATCTAACTGGTACGCAGTGCCAGTTGCTAAGGGGAGAGCGGGATGGTATGCCCCTTACCGGGCAGACCACCCGATTCCGCCTCACAGGGCATACTACTTCCAGGTCCGGATTGTCAGCGAAGGCACGAACGAGAGGTAAGCAAAGACAGCCTCTGGACATGGAGGACCCTCGAAACTAACACGCCGCAGCACTGCGATTGGCTTATGCACCAAAGACACTCTTTTGTCTGAGATCGACCCGTCAGAGCCGAAACCGCGGTGGCACAACCTGGGGTACATGTACTTCGCCTCCGGCCGCGTTGAGAAGTCGGGTGTAACTGTTGGACATGCGCAGCGTTTTGGCACTGGCGATGTAATTGGCTGCCATGTCGATACAGCCAAGGGCATCATGTATTTCCGGAAGAACGGCCGCAGAATTGGTGAGTCGCCGGAGAGGGGTTATGTCTTTTGGAGAGGAGACACTGCTAACATTCCGTGCTTTCAGGTTTGATTTCGTTGCCGAGTGAGATTTTCAAGATTTCTGGGAGGCTGTTTCCGTGTTTTGTCACGGGTTCTCTGAACTGTCTGACTGGGACGGACTTTGCCCCTGGGTCTGAGCCGTTCATATACGAGAGGGAGCAGTTAGAGTACTTCGTGTGAGAACTGATGATCTTACCGTGGTAAAGGGAGGAACGTTTTGCTAAAGGGGAAGAGTCTGATTTTTAAATTTACCGAATTATTGATGAACAATTGGTCCTTGTCATGTTGGTGTATAGTTTTTTTCGTACTTGTAGGACAATTATACTGTATGAGGGCTGAGTATGTGAGCATTTCACGCTTTGTGTAAAGTGAGTGCTCGACAGTCATCCTGGACGGGATGGTGACAGGTTTTGTTGTCACTAACCATGCGGGAATCTACTGCCAAAACTGATCAGTTCTTCTCCGCGTCTGTGGCGACTTAATCTGGAGAGGAAACATGCGTGACAAAATATCTGTTCATTGATTACCTACTTACCCAGGGGGCAGGCGACCCTCCGGCCGCCAGATCCCAGCAACCAAAGGCTGCCCTGGAGAAATAAACTCATCTCATCTCAGCCCGACCTAGATAACAGACTGGCTCCGGGGGTAATTAATCATCGGAACGATGGTAACGTGGGACAGAATATGCCGCTTATCTATCATCCAGGTGCCTGGCCTTCTACCCGACCCTTCCTTCCCTGGCACACCGAAATAAATGATATATCATTGGGTGGTATTGTTGAGATCATAGATGACGTGAATTCAAGAGTTCTGCCGGAGTTGCTTTTGTGAAGTTAGCGTTGGGGCGAGCACCGACTTGGCGTACTCTGCAACGCCATCCCGCGTGCCCTGTGCTGGGGTGCTATCATGACAGGATGAAAGGTAGCCTGAGTTCTGAGACTCCTCCAGTAAAGGCGCCAGTCTATCATGACATCTAGGTACCATCTCGACTGGTAGGAGTGAATATGGCTCGTATGCACTTGGAGCACCAAGGTCCAACAGCCAGATGGAATCCGCGTCAAATTAAGGTGCCTGTAATATAAAAAGCCCTCTTATCGTGACCCACACCTTTTCCTGTCATTCGTTCACGCTTCTGTCCTCTGCACCTTCCATCCCCGGGCTTAGAAAATCCCCTGGCTTAGAAAATCAGAGTTTCAAGCCAAGGTTCGCATCTCCAACTTCCAAGGCTCAGTTTGACCAGCTCTCCAACCTATCACCCTCTTGGACTCTCCAACTTATCATCTTCCTCAAACCGTTACCCCATTCTTGTCTCCATCATCCCCAGCTCTGCCAACTGCCTGCAGGAACAACTGCTTCAGAGATTTCCCGCCATCATTGCGCAGACATCAGCTCAAGAAATGGATCAGCTTGACACAGGTAACCCGCAGACGTGTAGCGCAGTTATCGCCAAGGCTTTCCAACATGCTGTGGCCGACCTGAAAATGATCATCGACAAACTCCCAAACACCAACATCGGCGCCCAGGTGCTCCTCTCAAAGGCGAAACGTTTAGAATCACACCTGACCACTGCCGCGATTCTACCAGAGGCAGCTGAGGCGAACTATGAAGAGTCAGAAAGGGCCGCGGAGAAGGCCCTAAAAGATGCCACAGAAGAGGCCAAGGAAAAGGCTTCCAAGTTCCCGCTGACCGCCGAGGCCTTTGAGACCAACGCGGCACAGGTGGTAGCGCGCGACAATGAGGTCATGGCTGAGTTGGTAAAGATCCAGTCCTCGCAGAAGCGCTCGCACGATGTGGTTCTGGTGAGAGAGCAAACGTCCTTCAACAAAAACAATGAGATGATGTGCGCTATGGAGGACGCCATCCTCAAGCGCGTTGATGGAAGGGCGGACGACATCAAACAGACATTGGCTGCAGTCGAGTCAACTGTCGGCAAAGCCGGGCCCTCAGCCTCGGATTTTCAGAAAGAGTTGGATGATTTCAAGAAAACGGTTAGTCTACAGGCTCAGCATGATTTGTGGCGTATATCCTAACAGCCTAGCCCAGCTCTCAAAGCAAATCGAGACATCGATCGCAGCATCGACTCGCAACATCGTGGTTGCCCTCGCCAAGTCCCCCCAGCCGATTCCTCCTACCAGCCCATTTGGCAACCCTGCCATGACCGGGCCCCAAATAAAACTTGAAACCCCTGCAGCCGGTCAGAAGCGACAGAGTCCGTCCTCCGCTACGCCGCATACACATGTAGAAAATGACGAGAGAGAGGTCAAGCGGCTCAAGCTCCAAGCCGGCGAGACCAAAGCAGAGGGGGTGGAGGAGAGCGTGGCCGAACTCATCGAATGCTACGCTAAGCTGATCTCCAAACTCGTGCCGACCGGTCTTGATAAAGAATCACAAATGAGGACTCTCCAGAAGGCCACTTGGTATATTGAAAAGTATTCTGAGCGCGTCAAAGGACTGTATGCCTACATGGAGATGGGACCGATGCTAGACAATGGTGGTGTCCCAAAGCGGGGATGTCTATTGTCCCTCCTCAAATCCCTTTCTGGCTTTAGCGAAACCTATCAAGTGTGCGAGGACGACATGTATTGCAATAAGTGTTTACAACGCAGTGCGTGCGTTCAAATCAAGCGCAACGGCGACGGTACCAAGCTCTTCTTCCGCATGATGTCCTCCACTGAAGCTTTCCGCAAAATGCGTGCGTAACTGGACCGCGACTAGAGGGCATCCGGTTCGAGGATTCACGGGTTGGGAGGCGGGAGGGCTACCCCCGTGGGAATTGAGGGAAAAGATGGACATGAGTCCCTTGGGGTGGTGCTGTTTGTTATTCTGACCAACACCGGACCTGTCTCTTGGTTGCGAGAAAAGAGGATCTCGTCTTCACTGTTATCTCGTTACATTTTCCCTTGGCATTATCATTTCAACTGCTTGATTAGGCATGCAGCGTTGCAGTCCAACTACTCGCAGCATATCTCGCCGGGCTGAGCTCATCAACCTGGCTTACGCAGATTTAGGGAGTTTGGGGGAAGTTTCTTCACGGTCACATTTGAGAGCCAAATTTGGGCCCATAGACCACTCGCAGCTCGGGAAACATGATGTATTTATCCCCATATCTAGTCCATAGAGCTACCAAAGCCTCATTATTTAGCTAGGTTATGCATTCAAGCACTGCGCAAATTTCAGATTTTCAAAGGCGGTTTACCCGTGATATATCCTCGGCCTGCCATACCTTACAAGTACAAACCCATCCCCATCCTCCTCCCTAACAAGTACAAAAACACCCCGACCACCGCTCCAAGACCACTCCCCAGAATCACCACAGTCAGCACTGCACGACCCGATCTCCAGTCGGAAATGCAACATCATACTCGAGCGTCAACCTCGCACTCCGTCCAGCATTGAGCACCACATCCCACGAGACCTCACCAGCCTTCTTCAACGTAGCCGTAGCCTTGCCCCAATCCTTCTCATCCTTTCCGTCCTTGCCAGCAATACCAGTAGGGACCCCACTTCCGGCATACATGCCGCGCGGATGGAGAATATCGATGCGGAGCTTCTCGTCCTCCGAGACAGGGACCTGGTCCAGCACCGTGATGTTGACAGGCTTGCCGGCTGTGGCGCGGGTGTTGACAAGCGTGATGGTGCGCGTGTACACTGAGTTGTCACCCTTGGTGAAAACACCGGTGGTGCTGCGCTTGACGTCGGGCTTGGGGTAGGCGACCCTGATGGCGGGATCGACGCCGAGGCTCATGGTGAAGGTATCGCCTGCGCTGCACCGGGGGAGGGTCGAGCGGCCCATGAAGGTGCCGTCAAGTGTGAGGCCGGTTGGGCCCTTGAGGAGGGTGAGCTTGCTGGTGTTGCGGAGCTTGGCCTTGAGGTAGGCGGCGGGCTTGTACTTGGCGACGACTGTGTGCGAGAAGTAGACGTTAGAGAAGGACACGCGGGCGACGCGCTGCTTGGAGGCGGTCGAGCTGGGCTTCAGGGTCTTGAGGTTCGGCAGGTCGTATGTCGCAGTAAGACCTGTTTCCTCGAAGGCGGATTCCTGGAAGGAGAGCTCAGGGGTTGCCTCGAGGATGGTGTCTCCGTCTTCTTCGTCATCCTGAGGAGCGTAGCCATCGTCTTGGACGAGAGAAGAGCCCTGCCTCCTTTGGTCGTCAGCTGCCGCTTTGCCCTTCTTCATGGACCTCAGCGGGGCAATATTAGACGATGGGACGAGGGAATTCGACATGGGTTGGAAAGAAGATGCCCCGAAGAGTCCTGCGCTTGTATTAGAGGTGATATTGAGAGACCCGTAGCCGAGGCCTCCGCCGCCTGTGTTGGAGTTATTAGCCCCAAATCCTGTACCAAAAAGTCCGCTTCCCGCTGGCTGGGCAAGAGGCGGAGGAGCCCCGAAGAGGTTCATACCTATCCCAGCCGGAAGCTGGTCTTGAGCAGAACCACCCCACGCCTGCTGCTGCATCTGCTGCTGCATCTGCTGGGCCTGTACTGGTGGTTGTGCCATAGCGGCTCTCTTGCTCTGTGCCAGTAGCTCCGTGTTCATATACTGTTTGGGTAGTTGCTCGCTCACACCGAAGTACTGTGCCCGTGGCTTCTGGGCATAGTTTGCCATCTGGGCAGCCTGCCAGACGCCTTGATGGGTCCGCTCCTCCTTGCTGTCAATAAGCTCGTTTTGGACTCCGCCGGTCCACTTCCCTGCCAACTTGACTCGCCAAGGCACCAGAGCCGGGATGGCATCCTGCAACCCCGAGAACGTGGTCTGCGAGGTGCTGAGTGTGACCTTGCTGTTGACCCACGTCTCCGATGTCATGTTGGTGAGCTGTGCATCAAAGCAAAGGAGGCCTGTGTTGGCCGTGGTTGACAGTGCCAGGTCATAGCTCGGAGACCAGAAGGCAGACGAGGTCACGTATGATAGCGAAAGATCGCATGTGTGGGCCACATCTGTATCAGCCGTCTCCTTCTCCGAGATCACCTTCACATCGCTGGCGCTCGCGATCGAGCTCCGTCGAGATGACGACGGGGTGAAGATCGCGGCGTCCAGTGTGATACGCACCGAATAGCAGCTGCGGGCCCAGAAGTTTTCGCGCTCCTTTCGGACGCGAGTTCTCTCCTTAGCTCGCTCCGCCTTGCGCCTCTGCTCTTTCAGCGCCTCCCTGGCCTTGGCGCGAGCAATCTTGGCCTTCGCCTTCGACACCTTGATTTCCTCCTTGCGCACCAACATGTAAAGGCGCGCCTCTTCCTTCCGCAGATTGAGAATCTCTTTCGACAACTCTCGTTCGCGAACTGTGCCAGCCATGTGATCATGGAACACCTTCTCGCGCTCCTTGCGGTATGTCTCGACGCTCGTCTCGATATCGACACCCCGCTTCTTGTCCAGAGAGTTGCCATAAGCATCCAAAATCTTCAGCCGACTCTCTGCGCTGGAAACGATCTCCTTAGACCGCTTTTGTTCGTCCTCTAAGGCCTGAATCTTGTCGCGAACTTCATCCAGGGCCTCGTTGACCTTCTCTGCATATTCGTCCACCTCGAAGTCTGACTTGTCCTCCTCATCGTCATCGGATTCGGGGTAGATGTCTTCAAAGATCTCGCGGTTCGGGAGGAGCTCGACCGTAATGTCAGTGATGATGGCAGAGCCAGTGCCCTCCACCTTGATGCTGTGCTCGTCGGTAGTAGGGGTCAGTCCCACGACAATGATCTCGTTTGCGCCTGGCTGAGAGGGTGGTTAGCAATAATCTTCCAGGAGACGGGGCTGTTGTGCCTTACCTTTAGGGCGACATCTTTGATCTCTCGGACGATTTGCGCACGAGTGGGAAAGAGAGTGACGGATTTCGTAGGGAGATCGCGAATGCGATACTCCTGTTTGTGAGTGGTGTCCATTCTCAACTCGAGCAGGAGGTATTCGCGGAGTATTCGACGGACAGCAGGACGGACGGAGTGAGTTCAATAAGGAGGTGACGGTGCAATAGGAGAGGACCTTGACTCTCGGCGAGCATATGAGAGGGGACTCTGACGAGAGAAGACGGAGGCGACAAAGGTATACTTATACCTAGAGCTGAACAAGAAACAAAGAGAACCGGGTCATCAAAACAGCGCCTGCTTGCCCCTGACAGCTGCCTCGATTCCAGGGGCCAATGAACGCGGGGCCGTTGCGATGCCTGAGTAACTGCGCGCCCATGCGACAGCTGTCGTGGTGGTTGTGCATGCGAAAGCTGGGACCTAATGGGAATCCGGGGACAGCCCCGAAGGCAGTGCACGCCACATAATTTCACGGCGGCCTCCACCAATAAACCGTGCCACGCTTCTCTGGGAAAAGCGGGGCGTATCCTACACAAAAAGGAGTCACTCCGCCGCGAATTTAAGGCAGCAGTGACTCAGAAATCTAGACGATCCCATTTGTCAATGGCTCCTAATGCCTGAGAAATTAGGCGTATAGATAGGTAGCTTGTTGCTCAGGTGTGCAGACGAGCACTGGCGGGAATGTTCCGCTGTGATACAGGCAGTCAACTGGAGTCTGCCTTGCGTTTCACGTTGCGCCATTCTGCAAGTTTTCGCTTCTCTCTGTGGGCCTGGTTTTCTCTTGCGCGCGCGGATGCATTCAACAGTCATCGCGCCGACAAGGTCAATAGTTCTAGACTGGAGTCAAGCTGTTGAGCATCGGCACTTGAGGGTTCAGACTCTCAGGCTGTCTTCGGTGGGCCACCAGTACCGGCTTCCCGCCGAAATTCGACCTCGACTCCCCAGGCGTTCAAAGGGATAAGTAAGTTCTGTCTTTTCTGCTGGTTTCTTGTGGACATCATTTGAGATGGAGGGAGCCGTGACGAGGATGCCGTCCTCAAATTGATGACCCGCTGTTTTCCGGGATCCACACAAGCTCTTCCCGTTGGCGCAGCTCAGGGGGCTAGCCGCTCTTGGAGCCCCCTGTCTCACCTGCCGTGGGGTAGCTTCCCCGCGGATGCTGTCATCGCTTATCGATTCTCAGATCCCAAGCTCCTAGCTCCCAGCTCCCAGCCACCCACAATTGCGAGGTCAAATGCCTCGTGAGGCAGCCGGGAGCTCTCTCTCTCAGGAAAAAGCGGCCGGCACCGCACCAACTTATCTGCTCGCTTTGAGTCTGACCGCCACGTTTTCAGGGGAATATCGGAATTGAGTTTGTCGAAGGGTGAAGTCGGTGGATCTGCTGCGTCTGAACTTTGAGGATCCGCCCCGAACTGGCGATGGCATCCCAACAGCAACCCACCACGGGACCCCCGCCGTACCCGCCTCTGCAGCAGGCCCTGGGACAGTCCTACGATCTCCCCTCCAAGCCTAGCACGGAAGGGTCATACAGACCTCAGCCGCCTACGGACCCGGGCTACAGACCCTCTGGAGCAGCCGAGTCCTACAACAGACCACCCGTTGACCCATCGTACCCGCCACCTCCAGGTGTCAACGGTTCGACATATCGCCCTACTCCTTCAGGTGTCGATGATCCCACGTCGTATCAACCCCGTCCCCAAGGCATCGATGATTCGGCATATCGCCCTCGTCCTCCGGGGGCTGGTGATACCACGTATCGCCCGGCTCCGCAAACGAGCGGTCTCACGTACAATGGACCTCCCCCGCCAGCCAGCCAGGCGCCCTCCTACCCCCCTCCTCCGCTGGCGGTAGTTGACCAGCTCCCCGTCTCATCTATGACCCCCCTCCCGCTTGCAACAGCCACCAAGCCCAACCTCAAGGACACCAAGGTTGCCACCGAGTTTGCTCTGCGGGAGTATATGAACCTTCAGCGCAGTCGCTTCCGCAAGGGAGAAGTAGGCATCGAAGAGCGTCTGCGCATCCAGGCGTCCACAGTCCTAGGTGACCTGCGCTCGCTAAGACAGGAGGTTGGCGACATGGTCAAGGCAGCCGAGAAGCACCGATGGCGTCGCTTCATCGTCGGAGGCGCAATGTGAGTCGCCCGTACTTTGTTCTCTGGTCATAAAACCCCCGTGCCCATCCACAAGTGGAACCTATCATCTTTCCCGTGCGAGCTATGAAACTGACACGGCAGCACCAGTGCGACCTTCATCCCCGCCGTGCGGACCATATTTCGCCGGCCGAGGGGTGAGACGGAGGCAGCCAACGATACCGAGTATGCGTTCAGGAGGAGCAAGTCGCTTATTTCGCGTATTTTGAGGTCGGTCTCCCGGCCGGGATTTGCGACGCTGGCGTTTTTCGTCTTTGCTGTGATGTACGTCTTCCAAAACGAAGTCACGCTCCGCATCGCGAGGACTGTGTCAAAGCGTCTGAAGAAGCTCAGCTCCAAGGTCGAAAGGGGTGATGAGGCGATCAACGAGGATGATGTGAAGCTCCTGCAGGGCTGGCGGTGGAACATCTTGCTGTGGAGCTAAGTCATGAGCTTGATGATGATGACGATGATGTGATGACATTTATTGGAGTGCAGACACATACCGGCGACGGCGTATCTCGGGAGATTGTATGTATGGGCAGGTTGCATACCAAATGATGAACGACACCATGTCTTTTTTTTTCTCACGACCGCATTCCAGTGCTAGTCCCTCGCCGTTGCTGACAGTCCACGCCCCTTTTCCCCTCCCTATCTCATCCCCGCATCCGCCCACAACCCCCCAAACTGCCCCTGACCCCCTGAGTACATCTCCCCCCTCCCACAACTCGCCATC
>Ga0247760_1000819_pt1 | contig 31980 bp, 28 predicted proteins | sample UWRJL171409R4_FD_179936 | JGI IMG/M metagenome (GOLD analysis project Ga0247760, IMG submission 179936) | Plant litter microbial communities from Arlington Agricultural Research Station in Wisconsin, United States - UWRJ-L171-409R-4 | ecosystem: Environmental > Terrestrial > Plant litter >... | reverse complement strand
GGTTGCAACTGCGTGATTGTATTGCTTGTGTTGACTCTGTTCCTCTGGCTCTGGCTGGAAGCCAGAGGCTTCTTTATAGACTATTCTGCAGGATTCAGGCTTCGTCACTCCGGTGGCTGAGGCTCACCGGCGTACTGGCAGTGCCAGGTATCCAGTCAGCTCCGCTGACTAGATGCCTAGGGCCTCTGAACCCCCTTCTATCTGACAGGTCTTCGTGGTGATAATCGTTGGGGTCTCGGTTGAAAGAAGCACGGTTTAAAGAACCGCGCGGCGCGGCTCCATTTTAACAGTGGCACGCGCCAGAGAACGCATCGCTATGTAAGCGGCTATAGTAATATTACATACAGAGCCCAAAAAGAACGACAGGGTCGTCCTGAACAAACGCCCCGAGTTATTATATAGTTCTTTAAACTCTTCCCTTTTCTTTAACGGAAGTACTCTTTAATACATTTCTTTCTTAGTATTATAAAAGCGAATACAGTATAACATTACTTAAAGGGAGATTAAAAAGGGGAATATAATATAGAAAGTAACAAAAGGAGGTGTAATAAGTATAATATAAGGAGTAATCATACAGAATAAGAAAGTAAAAGTCATACGGTAAGTAATATGATAGGTTAAGCTGCCTCTTTACAGGCAATAGAATAACAGTTACATAATAAGTAGGTATAACTACTATAATATGAGATCTTAAAACTGTAAGCGAAAATGTGAGAAATAAAGAGTCTGGTAATGGAAGGTTCTAGCAACTGCTAGAACAATAGATTTATAACCATTGCTACAGACGTGTAAATTGTAGCCGTGTGGCAAAGCCACACGGCTTGCCACTATTCTGTTACGATCTGCTCTTAACGCGGACCCGGGGGGACTGGACAAGATAAGACAGAGCGTATAGCAGGACACCAAACTTAAGGGGTGATTCCAAAGACGGTTTATTAAGCCAGCACTCCTAGACGAGGGTACACTGTCACTGTAGGTCGCTGTCACTATAATGCACAGAGATGAGTCTGAACAGTAGGACACAAATAAATAATATAAATACTAGCGTGAGGATCAGGAATCCTCACACTCTTATCGTGGGCACAATAATGACTATCTATACTAGCTACCCGAGAGGTACTTCGTACCTTACTCTGTCTTCTCCCTTGCTTAGTGAGAGTAACTAGAGCAGCAGAGTACCGCTGCTTTGCTTGCTCTCTTGCTCTGTGTCAGAGCACTTGGAATAACAGAGCACCTTCTGATTGGTTGTAGGGTTTCAGGTCTTTGCACCCCTGGCCTAGTGCACGACACAGTGTGCACTGTTCAGCATGCGGGGGATTGGTCGGGCCGCTCCGGCCCTGGTGACGGCCCACAGGGTCGTCACATATTCACAGCTATAAGGAAGATTCTCTAGCTGAGCCAGAGAGCCGAACTGAGCAATAGAATCACGCAGTTGTAACCCCTTCAATTCCACAGAATCCAGAGTGCAGTGCTTCTAGCAGGAATAAGCAATACAATCACACTGTTGCAACCAAGAGTGCCGCGCTTCTAACAGAAAACGTTAACTCTAAACCTATTTCTTACCTGCATTTTGAAGGCTGCGTTTGTTTTATTAGGATGGGGGTCCTATATCTAGGACCTTTATCTTAGCACCTTCTGTCAGAGGCAAGGCCCAAAATCGGTCCATGTCGTGTAAACTTGCCAATTTTCATAACGGGGTAAGCAACAGTGAGCTAAAGCTAAGCCGAGGGTAAAGCGAGTCTGAATTAAGGCTAACCATTTTTAGACGGTATTTATTTCTTTTTCGTCTGAGACTACCTAGGTAGGGTGGGTAGGTAGATAAAAAGGACTAATGCCTCCTCCCAGTGCCCGCTTGCCGCTGAGCCCTGTTTCTCCTTTTGTTACTATTAACTTGAACTCGATCTTTTTTGTTCGTTGTCATCCCACCCGAGTCGGCCTCCCGCAGTAGCTTAGCAACCCCATGGAAGCCCTGCTCATCCACTATCCTTAAAATCTCGTCCCGGACCTTTCTTTCCCTTTCCAGGTACGCGCCTGCCTCAAGAAAATACTTGACTATTTCCTCATGTCCGTGCAGAGCGGCGATTTCCAGTCCGGTCCCGGTGTTGTCTGTTGCCATCAAGTTGGCACCCCGCTCTACCAAGAGCTGAGCAATTTCGGAACGCCCCATCCACGCAGCCAGCAATAATGGCGTCCTGCCCGTTTTCGTCTTTATTTCCACGTCCGCTCCCTTTATCGACAAGCACCCTTACAACCCGACCAACACCTTCGATTACGGCAATGGCCAGCGGGTTCAGCCCATCGTTGTCTGTAGATTCAATGTCGGCGCCTTGCTCGATTAAAAGTTCGACCACCTCGACGCGGTCCTTCTCCGTAGCCAGTATTAAAGGCGCCTCGCCAAGTTTTGTCTTCGCCTCCAGGTTTGCCCCCTTATTAATGAGGCAATCTGATCTTGGCCTGCGCCCGCGGCGACGGCCAGCGAGGTCCACCCCTTTCGGCATTTGGATTCAATGTCGGCGCCCCGCTCGATCAAGAGTTTGACTATCGTGGTGTGACCCATAAGCGCGGCGAGGAATAAGGCGCTCTCCCCAGAGTGAGTAGTTGCTCCAAGATCCGCGCCGTTGCTGAGGAGGAACGCAACACCTTCTTTGTGACCCATGAGCGCAGATAACAGCAAAAGTGTGAAGCCGTCTTCAGTTCTCTTTTCCAAATCGACGGCACCCACAGTTGCCCTCCTGAGGACGATGTCGCCCCGCTTTTCCAATACCCAAAGTACCATATTCTGAGTGGCTACCTGCAGCCTGAGGTCCCCGAGAACAGCCAGATAGCATTCCGTCTCATCAACACTTATATAAGTACTGACGTAGCGCATCATTTCCCCGACTTTCGACTCGGTCCAAACCTCTTTGGCCTCTTTTGCACCAAGCTCATGAAGACGTCCATGTATCGCGAGTCCACGCTCTGCTCTTTGGAACCTGTCTTGGTAAATTAAATCGGCTTCTTCAGCAAGTCGATAGAATGCTTGATCCGCCTCACTTATGTCGTTTTCGAGCGCTTTCTTCTCGTCCGTCAGCTTCTTCAGAGCTTCTTCAACAGCACGAAGGTTTTCCTTCTTTGAGTCCAAGGCCGCCGACGTTTTAACTATATCGATGCCGATCTTTTTTGCTGCGTGGCAGTCAATTTCTTCTTTCTGTAGAATACTCATAAACTCTTCTTGCAACTCTCTGCTGTAATTTTCTACAACATCCTTAGGTGTTGTAGTCGCTTCTAGTCGAAGGATGAACATGGGCTCGTTGGCGATTTGCTCTTCGACTAGGGCAATGGATAGCTCTACTGACCCGTTTTCGCAGTGGTTTTCCCGATCTTCTCAAATTCTGTGAGATCGAATCGAAGCTGCTGGAGCACCGGATGGTTCAACCACAGCTGGGTCAGGTCGGCGCTGCGTGAAGCCGTCATGACGTGCCATCTGACACGCGGCTGAGAAATATCGCCCTCATACTTGAGAGCGACCAGGAAATCGCAAGACGTGTCCTCGCTCGGTCGAAGACGAGCTAAGAACCATTCGGCGTCACCGCCCGTCCCCGTCGCAATCATGGCATTATCTTTCCGCCAGCTGGTCTCAGGAAAGACATCAATAAGCTCCAGGTGAGCCCCCACCGATTCCTCGATGCAGAACCAGTGCCGCCTACTCTCCGAAACGTTGGCACTTTGGCGCTCAATCCTTATGCTCACAGTATCGATTGGCGATCTGTCTAGGTCGACAGCACGATCCCGGGCCAAGGGTGGTCTACCGTAACATGTTCTTTCGAATTCGGAAGTCGATATTTTCTTCAGAGGAATCCACACCACAGCACTCGTGCTGTCTTCCGGTCCGCAGCAGAGCAAACCGCAGTAGTCGCCAATCTCAACAGAGGGACCACGTGGCGCGGCACACACATAAAGGTTCACCCGAAGGCCCCCTGCCATTATGTCCAAAAATGGTGAATGCCACTGCCGTGAGACGATATTTTTACACCCAGCGAAGTCTGACGGTGAGATTGCGAGTGCGCCTTTTGAAGTTTCCAGCTCGTTGGGCTGCATGCCGAATCCCCAGGCAAGGATGGAGTCGTCTCTGACCCCTCTCATGATGGCCTCCTGTAGCCGAAAGAAAGCTTGGTTCCCCTCGCCATATATCATAGGCATCATCACACCGAAGATGCCGAGAAGGGAATATGCGATGTCCTCCTTTCGCTTGGTGACCCTGCCCGCCGCCCATGACATGCGTTGAGCGACGCTCGCTTCATGCAGGCCAAGCCATCCGAGAAGAAAGGCGCGTGGAATCCCCGTGATCTGCTCGATTGCTCCGGCCATCTGGCCCTTTGTCCCCAAGAGCTCCCAGCCTTGGTCGTAAAATCGCAGTCGCTTGGGAGCGAGGAGCTCCTGGAGGCTCCATCCTCGCTGAAACCACCGACTGGAGAAGAATTTCGAACCATGTTCACGGGATACATCCCGCTCCCCAGCAGGAACGTCGGAAAGGTAGACATAACACTCAGATGCCTTGTTGTACCACTGAAACATCGAGTTGATTGCTTCGCCGAGCTCGACCGAGTCCGCCTTATCGATGCAGCATGTGTCGATCCAGACGTAGCCGAGCTTGTCCTTCTTGGCTTGCTGGCAACTCCCTTTTAATTTGACCAGCTTGCGAGCATCGCGGGTCTCATCGAGGACGCTGTCGTGGACATCGCGGAACGTGAGCTCGTCGGCGTCGTTTCCCCACGTGTGCGAGAGGATGGCGTATGGCGGGATCGCATCGCCTAGGAAATATTCCAATTTCCACGTCTCTACGTTGATGAGACGCATGCCGAATGGGGATTCCGGTCCGTCGAGGGATGGCTGTTGCGCAGCAGGGTACCTAGGATAAAAGGATGCCTGTGCCGACTTGTCGATGCTGCCTGAGTTTGCGGGAATCCCCCGCACTTGGCGCTGCGAGCAGTCGGGAGTGAGGGGAGTCCGAATGCAGCAACGAGGCTGCGATATCCCTTCCTCATTGGATGAGAATTCAATCACGGGACTGCAACATCGACGCTTGATCGCAAGTGCCATTTCGTGGATGGAAGTCGAGGAAGCCTACAGAAAACGCTAGTCTAACTACAGGGCTGCATAATGTGTGAATTATAATTCAAAGAGACACTCTCTTCCCAAGAGGCATCCCTACATCAGGTATTCCAGCATTCTCAAAAGGCATTCTGGCATTCTTAAAAGCCATATTCCAATGTAGCTAAGGCCTCCCACGATGCAGTTAAGGTCTCTCATGATGTAGTTAAGGCCTGTTGGATAGCTCTAGATACATAGGCCTTGCTGCCTGAGCACAGGGCTGTATAGTTAGTGCAAGGAGACCCTCTCGAAAAGAAACGGATATCACATCAGTTCCGCGGGTCACCTCTATCGCTTGCAAGGTACCTATCCGGCACACTATAGAGAGGCTATCATCGTCCACTCATTCGGTAAAGCCACCCGCATCCTCAATTATCACAGCTATTTACCATCGAACTGCCCTTTTCGTCATATTTCCAAGCCACTGCAGTGACTCAAACGCCTTGACGCCGGTGCTATGCCTTCAATGACCAGAAGATCAACACAACCCTAATATAAACACAAGAGAAGAGAGAGCAGTCTGTATTCAGAATCTGAGAAAACAGGTTAGCATGTGTCGACAACAACAGGAGAAGGAGGAGAATAGTGACATACCGAATTTCGTAACTTCCAGCTCGCGTCATGTACCTAACCCATTTTACGCTCGAGTAGTTGCTCTTCTCGAAAACCTTGAGGTACCTCACCAACAGCCCGGAGCTCGTGAACATCAGCAAGCTGAAGCTCAAGTTGAGTGGGGGTCGACTCCATGCTTTCTGATTCGTCATGCTCGTCAACTCGGCCTCGGCGCTGAGGACAAACTCGCTCTGCCCGGTGAAGCGGCCAATCTTCCACACAATGTTGTTCTCCGACGGCTCGTACTTGGCTTTGCCCTGGGTGCAGCGCTCTGTGATCCTGGCGGTGTTGAGCGGTGTCGGGATGCGGACAACAACGTTGGTGGCGAAGAGCTTGGAACCAAAGTTGGCGCGGACACCGATGCTATACTCGACCTTGGTCTTGCCGACCTCGTTGACGATCGCGTGTACCTTGAAGGGCAGGTTGACGTTCTCGGTGGCGCGGTACCGCATCAGCTCGAACTCGCCATCAGGCGGAACGAAGCTGATGATGCGATCGCTGTCAAACTTCCCAAGCTTGACGCATTGGTGGAACTGGCAGTCCTCCAGCGTCACGCTTCCCGCAGCGGCCTTGGTCGCCTTGCTTCCCATCCGATTTCCGCTGGGCAGACTCAGCAACCCATCATTATCCAACAGCAAGCGGTCGTTGAGGCCAAACTTGCACTCAGGTGTCCCGCTCAGGTATGCGCGCATGATGATCTGGCCCGTAACATCGGCGCGCAGCACGGCGCCTGTTGCGCTCATCAGCAGGTTGACGTCCTCGATGACATCGACGAAGGCTTCGTTCTTGCGGTACTTGACGTCGGCCTTGCGCCACGACAGGGCGCCGGTGGCCTGCATGGTAATCTTGGCCGACTCTTCGGGCGCGCGCTCCGACTTGACGCCTTCGGTCGTGATGTACATCTTGAGCGTGTCGGTCTCGGTGTTCTGGGGGTAGCCAAAGTCGATGATCTCTGCAGCAATAATACGTTAGCTGGAGTGCAGCGCGGGGTATGAAGGGAGTGCGCACCATCTAAGAGCTCGTAGACGAGCACAAAGTTGTTCTTAACAGCCTCCTCATCGAACTTGCCGAAGTAGCCGCGGCCGAGCTGGATCAGGCGATACAGAAACTCAAAAACGAGGGCGGCATTGGCGTTGCTCTTGGTGATGGCGACCAGGTAGATGTTCTCGTGCTTCACGTGGCTGAAGGTGGTGCTACCAAGGGTCAGGATGGGCGAGCGCACCTGGGCGTTGCTGATGACCTGGATGCGGAACACATCGGCGAGTCGTGGGCGGCAGTCATTGCGAAACGCCCGGAAAATCAGGTTCTCGCCCTTCTGGTTGAAGATCAGGATTCCGGAAAGCATCTTGGCGAGATCGTCGACGTGTTGCGCTGGCCACGGGCTGTTCGGATTGGCATTTGGCGAGGTGCGATGGGGCCGCCGGGTGCGCGGTCGGGATTGCTTGGGCAGAATTCTGGATGCGGGATTGGAAATGGAGCTGCGGCCGCGAAACGGCAGGCGGTGAACGCCCCGACCGTCCCCTGAGTGCACGGTCCAGGCGGCCCACTTGCAGATCTCCTCTGTCTCCACAGTTCCTGTCACCCAGAAAGCCAAGCCGACTTCTTTGTTTGAGCATGGAAGCTCTGACTCCATCACTGGTTGTCACAAATTCACGAGCCATTCATCCCTCCCAAAGCCACGTCCTTGTCATTATCAGATCAGAGACATCCAAAAATTTACATTGTTACAAACACATCTCATGCATGATGTCCGAAAAGAAGGGATTCGTCTGCACCGCGCGGCATCTTCCATTTCACTCGCGAATGCCCCGCTGAAGAAGAGCGCTGTGCCGCTCAACAGCAGAACACCTTCCTTTCTCATCCCCAGATATGCAATCCAGCAGCATTGTCGCAACATTCATGCCAAGTCACCCATGCGCTTGTTCTAGCCTACCTGAATGATTGCCCAATTACTACTAGGCCTCGTCACCTATCACGTCATTGCCGACCAATGCCTCGGAGCCGAAGCCGGCCCGGGCGCGCGTCTGGTGATGGAGGGTTAGCCGCCGATAACTCCGTGCCAGCGCCGGAGGTCGCGCGTGTACGATCAGCCAATACCAGCCCCCGGTGACGAGCTCTACCACACAAACCACCTATAAGAAGCACTTTTTTCAGTCATGTTATCTCGTTGATCTTATCTGATCAAGCTCATCTTCATCCATCAACACATTTCCACCCCACAAACACACAACCACACCTCCTGATCCAATCTCTACCATCACCATGTCCACCCCCGCCGACCCCAAGACCGTCTGGACAGCCGTAGACACCTACGCCCTTTCCCACAGCCACCCGTCCTCCCGGCCCAACACCACCCCCCTCACCCAGACCCTCGCTGCCTCCCGCGCCGCCGGCCTCCCCGACATCGCCGCCTCCCGCGCCCAAGCCAAATTCCTCGCCCTCTTCCTCCGCGCCACATCCACCACCCACGCCCTCGAAATCGGCACCCTCGGCGGCTTCACCTCCATCTTCCTCGCCAGCGAGAACCCCCAGTTGCGCATCACCACGGTGGAAATCTCCCCCGCCAACGCCGCCGTCGCAAAGCAGAACATCGCTTCTGCTGGCCTGTCCGACCGCATCGAAGTCATCCTCGGCGCGGGGGTGGATGTCCTGCCGCAGCTGAAGGCGGATGTGCTTGCGGGGAAGCGGGAGAAGTACGGGTTTGTGTTTATCGATGCAGATAAGCAGAATAACTGGAATTACTTTGATATCGCGGCGGATATTACTGTGGCGAAGGGGGTGGTGGTGGTGGATAATGTGGTGAGAAGGGGGCGGGTTGCGGATGGGGAGGCGGCGAAGGCGGATGATAGGATTGCGGGGGCCAGGGAGGTTATTGAGAAGGTGGGAGCGGATGGGCGGGTGGATTCGGTGGCGTTGCAGACGGTCGGGGAGAAGGGGTATGATGGGTGGTTGTGGGCGGTTGTGAACTGAGTACTCGTCAGGCCTATAATCGGCTGCTGACTCAGTCGCAAGCTCCTTCGTCAGGGACTTTTATTTGGTCAGAGCACCTTTATTTGGCCAAAAATTTGAGGTACCGCCAAGCCCTATAGTGAATTGCGGTAAATCTTTGTACCACCGATTTGTTGCAAATCTCGGTTATTAGAATCAGGGGTTGGCCAGCCCCTTGCAATTCGCGCCTGAATTGGTCGCGACTTTTCGCGACTTGCATGATTGATGCAACCTCCCACGGCTCCCACACCACTTTGCCGCCCACTGTAACGGCTCCGTACGGGTATTTTCTGAGGGGTTTTGCAGTAATAAACCCAGATACTGCCCCCATTATGGGTTTATTACTACAACATACGCCTTTAGAGGACCGCCTTCTGCATGCAATTAACGCGTGGAATAACCAAGATCTAAATAATAAGTGGTTGTAAACTGCGGTTACTGAGAGTTGGGAGGTAGACTGTAGAGTTCTAAAAAGGTGTTGCGAAAGCCACTATTTGAGGCAGGAGAACGGTAGTTATAATAGGTTACTTATAAAGGCTGAAAAGCTCTCCTTACACACCTGGATTAACCTCCAGCTTAGTTATAGTACGTGTGTGGCCTCACACCTAGTTGGTAATTTATTTTTACAGGCGTTAGTTAATAAACTGGATTATAGGGAAGGACGTTAATAGTAAGGGTCTGGCACGTACAGCTAACTGGATCCTTAAAATAACTAGCCGTTTTAAGGGCCTTAAGGGAAAGGAAGCCACTATTTGTTAGGCTAACTGCTAGTTAAAGTGTAAGAAAAGTAAGTTCCACTCTATTAAGGTTAAAACGAAGTTGTTTATTTGTAAGGCTGTGTAAGAACGAGATAACCTTAAGGAGTTGTTTGCGTTATGGGAGGCTGCCGTAATAAACCTTTACGCTGATAATATTTAGAATGGTAATGAAATTAGCTACCGTGTGGGTGTTTTAATCGCTGGCACAGTCATCTAGATTTATATGGAGGTGGAGGAAGTTAAATAACTGAATTTAGAGAAGTGAGAGCAGGTAATGGTTATTAAGGTAGTATCTGCTTTAGGGTATAAAGTATTACTATTTATAATACTGGTAAGATAGACCCTGAAGAATAAGGCGTTTAATAACTGCTTTAATAACCGTGCTGTTATTGCTTTAAATCCTAGTGGTTATACGGATAACTAGTTAACCCTTAATTAGTTTAACCACTAAGAGAAACACTTATGGCCGTTTAATAAAATTAAGAAACGCCTCCTATTACTTAATAATTACAGTAACCATTATACGTTTGAGTTCTTTACCCGTTATAAGGCTGTTAACGTTATCCTCTTTCTTTTACCTCCTTATACCACATATATCGTTTAACCGTTTAATGTGGGTATGTTCTAATGCTGTAAGCATTTTTATAAGAAGGATATATTGCGGAGGGTTAACTTTAATCTCGGGACTGTAGAGTACTTTAAGTATAACTTCTTAGATAGCCTTAAGCTTATTCGGTGCTAGGGTATGAGGAAAACGACGATTGTCTCAGCCTGGGTAAAGTGTGGCTTTTAGCTTATTAATAGGGAGCGAGTCTTTTAAGTTATGCCTGACCCTGTTAATTTAGTATTAGATTAGACTATTTTCACATTGAAAGAAGGATACATACCTAACTTTAAGGATTATTAGATTAGTCTGCTTAAGCTAGCGGATATGGAGGTGTTATAGTAAAAGCGCTTAGACTGGTTAGAATATTACCTTAAGGATACCGATAACCTCCTAGACTAGCTCTGAATGCCGTTAAGGCCTCCGCCTTTATTTAAGGATTAGAAGTTAGTTAAGACTCTAGAGTTAAGGCTTAAAGTAATCTATTAATATACCTAGTACGTTAATAGTCGCGTTAAGGCTGTTATCTAGGGCGACTACTTAATAAGCTTAACTGTATAGTATGTTATTGTAAAGTGTGATAAGGCTGTTAGCACGCTTATAATATAATCTGTTAATATAGTAACCTTTAAGAAAAGCTACGTAAGGCAGTAAGTTCTCGATACCATCTTGCACGTAAAGGTAAATAACAGGCTTACGATATAGTGTAGTGTTGTGACGGCTGGAGATGCTAGACTTCACGCCGCTATTAATAAAGATTATTAAGTTGCCACCTGTAAGGCTAAGTATAAGCGGCTTTACTAGAAGGATTTAAATAAGGAGCGCCTAACCTTAATAAAATTCGTTAGCTATTTTAAACGTATTGAAAAGCAGTTAATTAAGGACAAACGGAGATGTCTGAGGGAGTAGAAGAAGAATCGAAAACAGATCACGGAAGCTGTTAAGTGGCATAAGGAGAGACTTAACAGTCTTAATTAGGTATTCTAAAAATACTAAGTACTCTAGAGAGAGCAGTATAATAACTGGAAAGTTAAGAGATTAGTGTATATTATAGCGGAAGCAGCTGTTTAAGGCTGGTTAGAAGCTGACGTTATTGTACCCTATACTTGGAGACTTCCAGGGCTGATTCTAAAGCCGTTTACGCCGTTTATCTATAATGAAAAAAGGGCTGTAATGGTTAATGAGGTGATCTTAATCTGGCGAGTTAATGGTAATATTAACGATATTAAAATGGAACCACTCTCTGCCGTAGCGATCCATAACCCTGCGGAGGTTGAAGAGGCGTTGGAAGAGGTTGAAAGCGAAGAAGACAAATGGCTAGAAAGCCCTACTTGGAGCTAAAGAAGAAGAAGAAGAAGTAATAGTAGTAGTATAGGTAGCGATTCTGGTGATAGCGACGGTGACGGCGACGGTGAAAGGGGGGTCGATTCTGACGTTATTTACGTTAGTTAATTCAATTAAGTAACGGCTTGAAAATCGCTTACAGAGGTGCTTATGCGCGTTGTGGAATACTGGTCCACTATTTAAAGGATAATCGTTGTGACGAGTGGAAGCGAGATGAGTTATTTGGTACTTAATTTTACGACTAATTTGTATGTGCGGGGTTGTACCTGCAAACAGAACTTTGGCCAAATAAAGGTGCTCTGACCAAATAAAAGTCCCTGACGAAGGAGCTTGCGACTGAGTCAGCAGCCGATTATAGGCCTGACGAGTAGAGTAGGTAGGGGGAAGGCCTTTCAGCCTCAGCCGGCTCAAGCTCGATCAGTTAAGGTCGGGTAATTTGGACACTGTGCTAGACCAGATCAACTTTCGCAGATAGAAAGTATTTTAGCTTAGTTATCATGCCAGGCACTCACCAATTCGCCTTCCCCCACTGGCCAGAAAGCCTTGCTCTTCAGGAATAAGGCGTGTGAGGGTTGGTTGAAGGCGTTTTTGCACTGGATCGAGGGACGCTTCCTGTCCCCTGCACCCTTCGCACCGGCTTCGGTGTGAAATCGTACTTACCTATGTATCGTGAAGCTTAGGCGTTTTACAAGATACCTACACGCGACGCCTCCATCCCCCTGTACGACGTGATTAAGACCCCCAACTGTAATACACAACTCTTGAAGACCGGGATACCTACAGATGTCCCCAGGGGCTTCCCCAGGTATACTTTCTTTACTTTTTTGTCGAGCTTTAGTATCTCAGTCCGTGGAAAAACCATCTAGTCTTTACCTTTCATGCAGTTTTATGTCAGGGCAGGGCCTTCGCACCCAGGCCATCCATTTATCACACAACCTTCACAGCCCAACCAACAATCTCACGTGATTGACGCAGCCCTGTATGTATGCAGCAGCATCGGGCTCTCCTCCTGAGGACCGTGCGTCTTCTCCCCACTTCAGTTCACTCATGGTTGCCTCAACACAATCAAAACGCATGACGCCTGAGAAACCCTGCCGAGACATCCGAGAAGGAAGGCCCGCCGACCCCTCAATTCGGGCCTCTTATTTCGTTATTTGCAGCGCAAACTAAGATTTAGCACCAGTCACCCAGCGCACGGCCCGCCCCCAAGCATGAATGATGAAACCTCGCAACTACCGCGGCGTGGAACTTCAATGGCCCAGGGAGGGTTAGCAACCAGAGTGACTTTTAGCTTAGATGATACCGACACGGTCAACGAGTTGGAGGAAATGCTCCAACGCCTCCAGGAACTAGCTCCTAAATACATCGACTTCACAGCTGACCTACTGCGATGCACAAGCGACGACGTTTTTCGAGAGTTGAACAAAGCAATTGGGAAGATGGCCCTTGGAACCAGCCCGCAAGGAGGGATCGTACCAGTGGTCAGCATCCTCAACCCAGGTCTAGCTGCTCTTCCGGACCGGATCGGACCTGCTATAAACGGAGGCCTTGCCGCCTTATTCTGCGTACGGACAAGCCCATGTCCTTCAATGCGTGTTTCGAAATGCTCACTGACCATCGAGATTGACAGCTGGCGCGCCATAGCGAACTAAATCGAGCCAAAATAGTACAAGCATTGGAACGGGTACCAAACACTTTGGAGGACGCCGCGAATAAGCTGGCCATGTTCCCACCCACTGGGCTGAGATCTCGAAGTACTCATCTTGATAGAAGTACCCGGGCGCTTCATACATTGCTTGTCATTGCTCTCCCAGCAATCATTGGTATATTGATACCCGGCTCGTTCCGTAAGACACTCCTGGATGAGATCAGCAGCCACCCCAGCTGACCTTACTTGTTCTTAGGTAACACATCGGAGAGTTACTTCAGGGGCGCGAGGCTGTCACCGCTTCTCAATGAGGTATCAGCATGTGCCGGAGACGTTCGCCTATCCGCCCAGGCACTGAATTATGAGGCGGCGCTTGAGACCCAATATATAACGAAATCCATTCAAGGTCAGATGGCTGAACTTATCCAGCAACAGCGTGTCCTACAAATGTCGGTGGAGTCAGCCAATAGCAAGAGCCACCTGATAGATTTCATAATGAACCAACTAGACATAGGTAGGTACATCGACCGACTGGGCACCTAAAAAGCGCTGCTTGTACCATAGACTTAGCTGATTCATTTTGTGCTTTAGAGGGCGTCAGCAGGGATGGAGTTCCTGGTTCAACGAAATCTGCCGACGTCGAGGAACTCGAAGATCCAGTGCAAGAGCTGGTCCTTGGAACACCTTCGAATGACCCACAGAGAGCAGGGACCATGCGACCCGAAGCTGCTGTGTTTCAGCACACAGGGGGAGCGGCTGCATCAAATTCTGTGCCGGCTGGTCAGCAGAATCGTCAACCACCATACCGGAGGGCACATCGACAAATCGAGCGTTGGGAAGTGCGTCCAACGGTGGGCCATCCCCTGGCTGGGCAGCGAGAGCAACCACATTTGCTTTCTAGTCCGCCCCCCACATCTGACAATGGGACCGATGCGGAACCACGCGTGAGGACTTGGAAAACTTGGAATGATGGGAGCGGCTCCAGGTATTTCTGGGTTTAGCAACTTGCCTGTGCGTTATTACGATTGCAGCATATGCACCCACTTTGGAGTATGGAGGGTTAATCTTTCTGTTTATTTTTGTCCTTCGACTGCGGCCGGAGACCAAATGTCAATCTGGGAACTGCACATACTCTAGCGCGTCTTCCCACACATCTTCAGGCTTTGCCGGCTGATCCTGCCCCGAGGTCTTCTGACTTGAGTATCCCCCATGTGCTGATCGTGGTGAAGGCTGCGGCAGACCCAGTGCTGGTGCCTTGTCTCCGTCTGGGATATAACCAAGGAGTTCCATCAATGCTGCAAGGAGTTGGAGAAATCCTACTACTGCGGGGACCTGTAAGATTCTCAACACTGCTTGATGATCCACTACCTGACCAGCGGTGAGAGCCTTAGTCTCTGTACCCTCTAAGCCGGGCCCTTCAGTCGGATCCGTCGTCATTTCACTGGTGTTGCTAACTAGGGTCTCCGCCATTGGGCTGAAAGTGACGTCCTCAAAGGAAGTGGGAAAGTCTTTCTCAGGGTCTGATAATCCGCGAAGAACCAATGCGAAGGCTTCAGCTGTCAGATCCGCGCGTGTCTGACGTACGGTGCGGTTTTGCCCGGCGAAGAGGTCCTGAGGGTATCTCGAGTTCTCGGTGAATGGACCATCGCTGCTCACATCCGCAAGCCTGAGTGGCTGGAGACTCGCAGGCAGTGTTGTCTCAGGGCCGGGGCTTATACTTGCGGCGCTGGTAGTAGCTGTAGCGGCAGCGGCGAGGGTATTGTTTCTATTTTCGATGGCGTTGGCCGCGTTTACCGTCTGGAAGGTTGTTGCCGGGATGGAATTGGGGACCACAACAGGGATTTCCTCAAAGTTCTTCATTTCCATGGCACGCGGCAAGCCCCTCGCAACCTCGTCAAGCCGCTGCTGGAATCTTGTGTGTTCAACAAAGTCAATGAGGGTGACTGTGCGGCTCTCCTTGCTGTCCGCTCCACCACCAAACGTGAGCTTTGACTTGATCCGCTGGTCCCACTTCTCTAACCTCCCTTCGATGTCGACTTTCATGAGGAATGGCTGGCCAGCGTGCTCGAAGGTGAAGGCAGTGTAAACCTTGTTGTTGCGGAACGATTGCGTCTCGAGCTCGTTTTCTGTCATCTGCCACTGCAGCGTTTTGTACGCCCAGCCCTTCTTGCCAGTTAGGAGTTGGCCGTTGAATGACCATCGCGCCGACTGCCGGAACGCCGTCTCAAACTCAACACCTAGACCCCCAAAGCCATTACCTAGGGCACTGAGCTCGGGGGCCAATTTCTTGAGCAGTCTCTTCTCGGTGCTCTTTTCCTGACCAGCGAGCTGCTTGGGGCCGTACCAGTCCGTGATCTGGACTGGACAGTTTGATTTGTGGAGTCGGCGCGTTTCGCCTTCCTTGTACTGCTTCAGACACGGGTCTTCCTCGTCGAGTGTCACTGTGACGGTGGCGCTCTTCAGTCTGCAGCCCTGCGGCGGACCAAAACTGAGATTCAAGTAAAGGATTCCGGCCGGGAACTCATCGTCGCTGAGGACGCCCCACTGCGACTGCCGAAAGAGGAACTGACAGTCGATGGTGATTTTGCCGACGGATTTGCTGCCCACGCTCGCGTGGCCCGAAGAGAGGTCGTTGAATTGCTCGAAGTTCTCGTACCTCCCAAAGCGCCGCCGCATCAATTTCGGCTGCAGCGGAGCTCGGCCATCTGAGGCGCTGTCCATTGCGTCGACCAGAGGCAGAGGGTGAATCGAAACCGGAGGATATGCAATTGTCGCAGGCTGATCCATTTGAGGTGGTGTGCTCTTTCCGCAGAGCTGGCTGCAACATCATGAGCGAGACCGCAAATGCGGGGTACGTTCCGCCTTTGCCCGCCGGGGTAAACCAACGGGGGGAAGTCCTTCCTGAGAAGGGCGGCCTCTCGGTCTTGCCATTAGGCAACCTTAGAACGTGCATATGTCGGCCAGTCACCACTGCTGCACATTTCGCAGGCCAGTCCCAGCTGGGCGATTTGCTGTGGTTGGCTGGGTGGAAAGCCACCAGAGCTGCCACAAGTGCGCGGACTAGCGGCCCGGGACTGGTGCCCGACCGCTTGTCTTGCTTTCACAACTTTCATCGTCACATTCAAATCTACCTGCGTATGTAAGGTACGGTAGGTGTCTGACCAGTATTCTATCTTTTATCTCTCCGCCCCGCACCCGTGTCCTAGCTAGGATCAGGAACCGCAACCTCCACGTTTTCCGCGCCATCGCGCAGCGCACCAGATGGACCTGCCCAAAGGCTCCAGTGAAGAGATCGCGCTCAGCGGCCAACCCGAGAATGGGAGAGACGAAGGAACCCCAGCAACCACTGGATTGCGGCGAGTAAGGTGGCCCGAAACGCCGTCCAGTTACTGGGAAGCACCTCAATCGCCCACAGGAAACGATAAGGCCATTGCTCGAAGACCTAGAAATCAGCCCCCCTCAACCGACCCTGGAAGATCAGAGGCACCCCAACTCTCGGACGCTTCGCCTTCGCCGGCCCTGCCGTCATCACACCAGTCGAGGACGTCCAGAGGTGCACGCCCAAAGCCGCAAGTACAGCCCGCTCCACCGGCCCCAATACACTCGACAGTATTCGAGACATCGTACACGTCGGTGGATCAAAGGGATGTCACAGTTCATCTTGAAATCGATGTGATCCACGATATCGGCGAAGAGCTTGAAGAGTTCAACCGGTACACGCGCATTGGCGATTTTCGCACCGCAAAGGTCTTCTTCCAGAACAGGCTCAAATCGCACATGCAAGATCCACTGGTGTTTGTCTTGTATGCCGAGATGCTTCTCCAGATGTGTGATTACAAATCGCTCTCCCTCCTCGAGCCTGGCCCTGGTTTTCAACCCCAAGCATCCGACCCGGTTCCCGACAGGAGTAATTGGCAAACCCTCGCCCTCAATTGGAGGCTCACTAGAGCAGTTGGACTCACTCACAGCCAATTTGAGCTATCAAGGGTCTGGGATGCGCTTGGTCCACGCCTGGATGTCTTTCCAATTTCAGGGGAGGTGAACTCTACAGGGGTATGGCCTTGTTTTTCATGATTGGGCCAGCTGCCGCAGTTAAGCTGATCTGTGACTTTCAGATTCGAGCCCTGTGTCTAGCCATAGAACTGACACGAAGAGTGGGAATACCCGAAGCTGTCGCAAAACATGGCGTCAACCATCTAGCCGACTGGGCCGACTGGAAAAAGATTTATCGAGGGTTGCTTGATAAAGGTCGAATTTGGGACCTCCACGACGTGCTAGTAGCGGCCATTACCTATTACAGCGTCGAAGAGGCATTGGAGGCGTTTCTTGGGCCCAGTGGTTCTGTTGCCCGTCTTTTCAACGACTGGGCAACCTCTGATCTCGACGAGTCGACCCAGCTGGCCCTTCTAGATATTCTCAGCACTTTAGTCTTGCACTCCGACATGCGACTCAACGATTTACCCATAGCTGAAAGCTACCTGGTCTTGGCTGATTCCATTAGCGAGGCCCTAGTCCGACATTTTCCGAACGACGTCAAGAGCCGTCCGTTTCTGCACTGGGTTGTTGCCAAGGTGTCTTTGTCTACAAGACGGGGGATAGACAACACCGGGCCATTTGACTACATCAAGGACTTCCCTGGAGCAGCAGCAATTCCTTCCACTCTGGGACTGCCCTATTATATCCCTATCCAGCGGGAGAACCCAGGATGGGCGATATCAAGCGTTCATTCCAGATACAGCAAACCCTTGGAGATGGCCCTGAGGGTTGGACGGGAGACTGAAGATTATCACATCCAATCTATTTGCATCGAGCAGCTGATTATCCGAGCACAAAACCCATCAGTGCTGTTCACCGAGCTGACGGATCTGTTTAAAATGACCATGAACATGGACGGTTTCTTGACTACCTGTTTCTCTCATTATTTGACCTCCCCGAGCGAACAACACAAACGTCAGCTGTTGGTAGAATTGGTATGTTTGGGACTGTGGCACGAACCTGTCAGCCCATTCCGAGCTGCGGCGCGAGATATCATCCAATATGCTCTCTCGCAAGCCGACTCCAGTCTCCAGCTTAATAGTATTAGCGCGGGCTTGAAGTATTTGGATTCCCTTCCCAGCTGGTTTCAGGAGCTTATCTTGGAGTATGCTCCAAAGGGGTACAGCCGCCGGATGACGGCAAACACCGAGGTCATCACTTCGATGGAGAATCAGATCATCAAGCTGGAGCAGGATATGAAGCAACACATGCGCGACAAGGAGTCATATAAGGCGTACATCCACGACATGGAGAGGAGCCTGGAGGCCGGCGGAAATATCGACGCCAATCAGAATACCCAGGCCGTTGTACGACAAACTAAAATCCGGAAGGGCAAACAGCGGGAGAGAATGGGTGTTGGGACTGAACCGGATCAGGGCATAGCTGCTTTCCCGGGACCGGCCCCAGCCACCACAGGAGGCAACACAGAGTTCAGCCAAGCATGGCCGTCCACGACACCCCGGGTCCAGCCTTTCAGCCTAGGGCGGCAATCATCCTCTCTACGAGGTACCGAGACTTTAGCGGAAGGAAATAGTCCGTGGCGGACATCGGGTTTCCCCAAGGAGTTCCAAAGTGAGGGTGAAGGAGGCGCACCAGTATCCCAGTCTACAGGAATGGCCAATGACCATAATGCCAGATGGAACACCCCGCCGAAAGGTCAAGTTGGATCCCTCGGATATCATGGTAGGAGGAGCCACGACGAATATGGTGACCATCCTGAGCCCGCAGAAACGAGATCTCGTGTCAAGCAGTTGGAAATGTCACAAGGCCAGGGCTATGACTATGCCAACGATATCCAAGAGAGTGAAGGTCTAGATTCTGGCACGAACCAATCTCAAGATCTACACAGCAACAATAAGGGATTCTGGAGAACCACAAGTCAACTGAGGAATCCCTCTGGTGACACACCAAACGAGTTTGGATCGATGGAAAAGGGCGAATTGGCTGCCTTCCCAACGGGGCACATCATATCGGAGGACCTCGACCTAGCTCCAAATTCGCCAATTGCGCCACTGCAGAGCTCTGACGGGGACTCAAAGCTACGAGCCGGTCATGATCCAGCCTCGAGAACAGGTGATACGTCCAGGGAGGCAAATGATCCCCCATCAATACATGCGGTCACTGTCCAGGACTACCCAGAAGAGCCCGCCGAACAAGAGTTTCCGTAATCCTTGACATCTGGCGGCGTTGAGGGCGTTGAGATGTATACATCTGAATCCGCCACCTAACGCCCAACACCAAGTCGTCGACGCCGTCGCTTGACTATGCCAAGATAGACATCTCCCAACTGAGGCAGCTACCAGTACCAAATATCACTAAAGTTTATCACTGCCGCGGAAAATTCTTCGTCTCACTGTTCCAGCTCGAGTGTGATCTCCCATCCACTACTGTCTGTTCGTTGTACTGTACGCGTTCTCCTGAGGTGAAAGAATGTGTCTTCGGTGCTGATCGCCGCTGAGCCTCGCGACGCTAGACCCAAAACGGCATAGCGGCGCCGACGCTGCATACCGTCGCCGACACGGCGGTCCGCGGCGGCGCCGCTTATCGGATGGGCGCCGACAATTTCTGAAACAGGAATAGAGCAGCCATAAAGCGGGCTACGTCAAGGGATATATATTGATCGTTCCGTCCTGCCAGTGTTTGGGTTTGGACAAGACAGTCAACAGACTTCATCTTGACCTTTCCTCTCACACAAACTTCAGTACCTACGCATTCCAATACGCACCAATACGCATCTCCATTGCCAAAGCCAGCAACAGACCAGCGCCCCCCTCAGCATCAAACAGCCAGTCTCGACATCACATAACAAATCTCCCCATCCCACCACCCACACACCACCGACCACCATGGCCGCCCCCTCCGTCTCATACACCTCTAAGCTCAACACCCGCCGCATCCTCATCCTCGGCGGAACCTCCGGCGTAGGTTTCTGCGTCGCCGAAGCAGCCCTCCAATTCGGCGCCTCCGTCATCCTCAGCGGCTCCAACCCCACCAAGCTCGCCAGCGCCCTCGACCGCCTGCGCAAGCAGCACCCCGCCGCCAACGCCACCACCATCTCCGGCAAGACCTGCGATCTCTCGGACCCCCTGACCGTGGAGCAGAACCTCCTCGATCTCTTGGAGTTCGCTACCACTCCCAGCCCCCCCTCAAGCACAAAGCTGGAGCTCAACCACATAGTCTTCACCGCCGGGGACGCCATCTCCCTCGTCCCCCTTGCCGACGTAGCCATACAGAACATCCTCGCCATCTCGCAGATTCGCTTCCATGCCGCCGTGATCCTGGCGAAGCACCTCCCCAAGTACATGCCCCTGTGCTATGAGAATTCTCTCACTTTCACGGGAGGCACCAACACCGACAAGCCTATGCCGGGGTGGACGCTCATGGCTGCGGTGGGCGCGGCGGTGGAGGGGTTGGCGAGGGGATTGGCGGTTGATTTGAAGCCGTTGAGGGTTAATACGGTCAGTTTGGGGGCGGTGTTGACGGAGTTGCTGCAGGGGTATGTGCAGCACGCGGGGGAAGAGGTGGAGGAGGAGATGAAGCGGGGGACGCTGACGGGGCAACTGGGGAAGCCGGAGGATGTGGTGGAGGCGTATTTGTATTTGATGAGGGATCGGTTCGTCACGGGGCAGGTGGTGAAGACGAATGGAGGGAGGATGTTGGCTTGATCGGGTGAAGGGTGTTCCACCATCCGGGGAGGTGCTGTGCATTCACAGTGGTGTTGTGTAGGCAGTTAGAGCTTAGACTCTCCTATGGCCATGTTAGCTCTATTGACTCTGAAATGTTTGTGTTCCTTGAAGGTTGTCCACCGACTTTAGTCCGGAATGCCCTCCAGCCCCTCGATGTCGCGCGCCATCGGCCATTTCCCACAGCTCTCAAGCAGTCCCCTGGTGCCTCCCGCCTTGACTGCCCGGACGCTAGCAGCATCCAGACGAAGCTGATACAGCAGCCCGACACGGAACTTCTCAAGGACTCCACCAAAGGTTTCACAAAGCCGCTCAAAGATCAAAACCATAATCTCCAAATCTTCACGAAGTTCTTGCCTCCGTTGTGCTTCTTGGTCGGTGTTTGATGTATCGGATGTCGGGGAAGACAGAATGTACTCAATGGCTAGGACACGAGCGCATGTGAAGATGGATGCTGCCAAATATGGATTCATCATCAGATCAGTAGAGACACGGCTAACCTCTCGGATCGAGAGCACCGTGTTGCGGGCAGCAACCACACAGTGTTGCCAGCGACCCTCTTCAAGCAGTCTTGTCGAGTCGCATTCTTCGTCATTTGGGTAATCACTAGGGACGGTCCCGGGGTTCTGTTGCGGCCTGTGGTAGAGGGAAACGGTGTTCACGTCCATGGTAATTCGAAGCCACACGACCTGCCCGAAGTCTTCGTGGCTTGCAGCAGCGAGATCGGTGGCGGATCGGGGCAGAATCAATCGCATCTGTCCCAGATCTTGGTCGAGCTGGGCTTTTTCAAGCTCGTGCTGCGGGTCGTCTTGGCCGAACACAGGTGAGAACATGTGTTCAGAAATGCGGCCCATGAGTGAATGAGCAAGAATGATGAACTGCATCATACCATGTCGTGTCTTGCAGACCAAATTTTGCAGGGCACCGATGAGCATCTTCGAGTTGTGTGGGTAGAGGACCGCGTCGGAGAGGTCCGGGGGCTGCAAGCTGTCAGTTCTATGTAATCCTCTGATTCAAGGGAAGGCTGGTGGCATGAGTACCGTTTCCGAGTTTTGAAATGCGTCTTCCCGCATTGGAAGAAAGACACTTATTTGGCGGTCGTCGATGGTGTGTACGAGTCCCGCCTTGAAGCACATCGCTCTATCCATGACAAACAATGCCCAGAGGGCTCGTCGGCGCTGCTCACTTTCCCGCCACTCACTCGTATCAGGAGCCGTGATACCTGGGAGTACGACACGGGAGGAGGTGTCGAGGTGATGAAATCCCAAGGCAACGGTTTGCCTCCAAGCCTTGCTCAAGACGAATGCTGCGTTAGAGTGATCGCCGAGAATGAATGCTTGAAGGACGATGCAGCACGCAGCTTGCAGGGTCTCGAGAGGCCGGTCCGGCACGTGGGTTGTTACTTCGTAAAGAGCTTGGCTCTTCTTGTGGAAGGTGACGTGGGCGGCACGTATGCTAGGATTCGGGTGGCCACGAGCGGCGACAGCCATGATAGAGTACAGCAGCAAGGGACAGCTCTTCCTGAGTTCTCCCGTTTTGACCGACGCTATAAGACTTTTATGGTGAAAAAGAGGAAAGTACCATTGAACGCGTTCAAAAAACAGGCCAACAATCTCAGCCGCAGTGTCATCAGAGGGAATCCAGTCGAGATTGGGATTTTCTGGTTCAGGGCCAGATTGCAGTGGTGCTTGGTCGCTGTGAGGCCCTTCGGAGCCGGGAGGCGACAGCGGAAGAGGGCTGATAGAGTCAAATAGAAGCGTATCCCATGGATCCGTAACAGCGACGGGGGTAGACCCTAGATCGGGACCAACAAAGGTTTGGAAGAGTGTGTCGTCGGGGGCCGCCAGCGGCAGGGACTCGGACGCTCCGGGAGCGGGAATCGAGAACACGAACGGACTGAGATCCATGGCTGCCCACGGGGACGAGACTAGCATCGATGCTGGGATATTGACATAGCTGCATTTGGCATTTCGTTTGCGACAAGATGAACACGCCGGTTGCTCGCCCTGAGATTGCAGACCAAGGGAGATTAGCGGAACGGTCGGAAACGCTGTCATCATTACGGGTGGTCCGCACATCGCATTTCTTCTTCCTGGCGCGACACCCATTGCATACCGCCTTGCCGCGTCCTGGGTTCGGATGTGTCGACATCGTGTTCGCTGTGTTGAGCTATCAAAGAGGTGATGCAAGGTACATGCCTGAGCCCGCAAGAGCGGGTCTGGGGAGGTTAACTCCGGCCCGGCATGCTGAGTCCGTGACCTCGGATGGCAGGTGCCCCACCTGCCACAGCAGAATTGGTCACAAATTGGAAAGATCAGATTCCGGTCGGACAACACAGCCTTTTCTCCGTACATCCAACCGCCTCAAAGACGAAAATCAACACTTAAACCAGCGCCTTCAATTCAGTACGAAGGTCGACCTGCAGGGTCCCTGATCCCAAATCCCGACCTGCAAAGCGGGGTTTTCCGTGGCGCGGCCCCACCACACCAACCCCACCACCACACGTGACTGTGTGTTTGCCGAGATCACGCATGGCAACCACGAAAAGCAGCATCACGAGATCCGCGACTGCCAGGTCGCCCTCGACGCGGCACGCCCTCCGTCGCCTTTAACCCTTCCCCCGCACCGCCACGCAAGCCATCGCGCCGGCGCCGCCGCATTCCAACCAACCCAACCTAACATCAAACGCTTCCACCGGCGCACACGCCATGGACTCCCAACGGCTCCCGCGGCAAGCGGTGCACCACTACCCGCTCCGCATCCTCCTCATCGTGCCGGTCCTCCTCGCCATCCTCACCGGCGCCACCCTCTACCAGCACAGCGACACCAACATCTACATGCTCTGGAGCCAATGCCACGCGCGGTCGCGCATCCCCTTCCTCTCGCACCTCCCCCTGCTCGGCACCCCGTCCTGCTTCCTCGTCAGCTTCTTCCAGGAGGCCCTCGCCTCCACCCGCTCCTTCGGCATCATGGCCGCCGTCCTCTCTTTCACCGCCGGCCTCCTCACCGTCACCACCGTCGAGGCCGCCCGCATCTGCAACGCCCCCTCCATCCTCATCGCTTACCCGACTGGGCCCTGGCTGATCTTCAACCTCGTCGGCGGCGCCATCGCCTGGCAGCTGGTCATCCTGCCCGCCTTCTTCCACCGCAGCCGCGCCATTCTCGCCGCGCGCGCCCGGGGCCCCGCTGACCTAGCCGGCCCTTCGGACCCCAACTTCGGCGAAGCCATGCGCCACCTGTCCTTCGTGGCCGAAATTGTCGCCATCCCCGTGGCCATCGCCCTCGGGTGCATCGTCCCCTCCATCGTGATGCTCATCCTCGATGAGCCGGTGTCTATCCTCGTCTGGCTGTTCTTCCCCGTGTGGGTATCTCTCATCCGCCAGGCCGTGCGCAAGGCTATCCTCACGTGGCACACGGAGCGGTGGCACGCGACCTTCCACCTCGAGTCGAGCCGGGTGGCGCTGGTGGGGATGTACGCGCTGCCGATCGCGGTGTCGGTGCTCTCGCATGGGCTGCTGCTGTGGAGTGTGTTTGCGCGCGGGGATGATAGGAGGGAGATGACGCGCGCGACGGTAAAGTGTATTGTGATTAACATATTCTTTGTGGCGCTGACGGTGCTGTACTGGCTGTTTGTGGAGGCCGGGTGGCGGCCGGCGGTGCTGATGGTGGGGACGTCGGTGGTGCTGGGACCCGGCGCGGGGATATGCATCGGGTGGATTTACCGGGAGACGCATGTTGATCCGGATAGGAGTGTCACGGTTGTGGCGGTTGGGGCGAGCGGTGGGGAGGGGGAGACGCCTGGGGAGGAGACCCCGTTATTGGGGTAGGGTGTGCATTCTTGCACCATCGCATATGTTGGCATACCTGTTGTACAAGTCACAAATGAGGGGGGTTTATCGCTTTGGATGGTATTCTGTCTGTCTCTCTGTCTGCAGAGTTGTGTTCTCGCGGCGAGTCACGCGAGCCTGCCTAGAACTTGAAGATACCCGTGGATCACTGCACTGCGCTGCGCTGCAATTGTTGATATAATCGTAATTCATCATCATTGGACATTGCCTCTCTGCATTAAATTAACTACTTGTTTTCTGTACTCTTGCATGTATGTTTCAGTTTTACCTCATCCATCCATCTACCCGTCCACGTTGTGTTGTGTGATGTCAAGCTTCTGCAACCCCCACGGGCGACGATCCCAAAACCAGCTGCAGCCCAGGGCTGTTGGCCAACCACCCAACCCCCACCTGCTAACCATGCGTGTGGAATGGCGACATCAGCGCCTGAAATCGCATCATGGGCTGCGCTGTGGTGCATCAAAACGGTCGCGTCGCCCAACAAAATAAATGCACACAGCGAAGCAGACACGCACACAATTGCTACACCATTTTTGGTTACTTTTTTTGTCTATCTTTCGGTGTGAGCTTTCGACTGCGGGTTACCTGCCATGCAACACCGAATGCGAAATACTCTCTAGGCATGGCGGGAGTCGAACCCGCTGCCATCAAATCACCTTTGATAGGGTCGTCACGTTCAGGTCCCCTCTGGAGGAGGCAAGTGCCCCATATCCAGCCAGTCATTTGACGACAGCGAAAAGGCCATCCAAGACGCGTCTGGGCCAGATTGCAAATCCGGACCGAAAGAGAATGCCCCGCCCGCTTCCTCGAAGGCGTTGCTCGCGCTAGTGCCGCCGCTGATGTTGGAGAGGGCCGAGGTGATGGGGATAGACGCAGACAGGTCTGCCGGGGGCAGTGAAGTGGGGAGGGACATCTGGTCCACGAGGGTGAAGGGTTGGGATGTGGGGATATCGTCGCTGGTGTGGGGAAGAGGAAGATTAGGTATTTCGGATGCGTCGGGAACGACGAGCTCCAGGCCTTCGCGGATGAGCTTGTCGATGTCGGCTTGCTGAGACAGTGTTAACACAGGGTAGGTCCTCGGGAGATCGGGGTGTCTTACAATGCTGGCGCAGGCCGGCCCGGCGCTGGACTGCCTCGCGGCGCGCAAACACACGGAAGCAAGCTCCTGCACGCCCTCCAGAGTGAAGCCCATCTCGTCGGCTGCAGTTTGCAGTCCGTGGTAGAGTATCCTCGCGCACTGGAACGCACATCCTGGTAGGTCGATGTCAGTGACGGGGGAGCCGCTGCCGAGCATCAGTACCTGCGCGAACATGTCGGCCATGGCCTTGGCGTGCTCGTAGCACCGCCTGCGACACTCGACGATAAAATGAGCATCGAGCTGCGCTAGGGAGCTAGAAGGGAGAGCCTCCTTGAGACCGGAGAGAAAGAGGCGGTAGAGATCGAGGTGGCATAGCCTCCACCAGACATGCGTCATGACGAAGATGCCGAGCCGCGGGGAATACGTTCGCAAGCGCAAGTTGGCCTCTGACCAGCGAAAGGAAAGGGGGAGCCGGACCTCGAAGGCTTCGAGCTGCGCGGCTAGGTCCGCGCAGCGCCCTGGAAGGGCGGCGATGTCCTCTGGGGAAGGTGCTGTGGCTGCCTTCGTTGTGAGCTGCAGTATCTTGGTGCGCATCCAGTGGATGCGGACGTGCAGGGCTATGAACCCGACAACATCGGGGAGCGGCGGCGCGATGCCTTCGTGGTCTGGAGGCGGGGGCCGCAGCGGTTCTGTGATCTCGGGCAGATCGAACTCAAAGTGCCGCTCGTTGCAGGGCAGTTGGATGTGGATCTGGCGCTCGGGGTCTGCCCAAAGGGCAAAGTCCGGCTGCCCGCCAGCGAGTGCTGAGTCGATCATGTAGATGGACCACATCAGGCGACGGCGCGACTCCCGGGCCAGGAAGCACAGGTTGGGACTCTCGTGGTTGAGACGCAGCGCCGCGGCGAACCGACTGGCGATGGCATGCAGCATGAAGGCGCTCGTGAACCTCTTGGCGAGAATACGGTGCTTCACGACGATGACAAGCGCCTGGAGCCGTAGTATCGACGGCTTTTCGAGCTCGGCAAGACACTGGGCGGCAGACTCCTCGATGCATCGCTCCCCATACTCGTCCATGCCCTGGCCCAGATCGGTCAGCAAGGCCGTGATGCCGATCATGGCGAGCAGGAGTGCCCGGTCGAGGGTTCCGGCGTGGTAGCGGTCCATGAGCGAGGCGCGGTGTAGGAAGCAGAACATGGGAATATGGTGGACATGGCGGAAGAAGGCGTCGAAAACTCGCATCGTGAGAGTCTCCCCGGGCTCCGGAAGGTCGAAGCCGCCGCCGATCGGGCTAGCACTGCCGCGGGTGAAGACCGAGTGGTGGTCGTAGGAGGCACCCGGGTCGGGGTCGTCCCGCATCGCCACGTCCGGGGTCCCAGCGCCGGTTGCGATGCCAGGGAGAGGCAGGGACCGCTTGCCGGGACGATACACGCACTCGAGCCCCTGAGTCCGGCACCGGTCACACTGGGGCACGGAGCCGCTGCACCGGGCCTTTTTGGCATGGCAATTGTGGCAGGCCTGGCGGACCCGGCGGCGGGGCACCGAGATGGCGGGGCCGGGGTAGGCCCCCGGGCTCTCGGGCTGGGCGGCATCCCCGATCATGTTGTCGTCGTACGAGCAATCGAAGCCAAGGCGCTCGCAGTTGGCGCACACCTCTCGACGGCCGTCGCATCGCACCTTGCGTGCGCGACACGTGACACACGTGCTGGCAGGCCGCTTCTGCTGGGGCCGGGGCGAGGCACTCATGGGCGGAGCACCGAGTCGGCGACGAGAGGGGTGGTGGTGCAGCGTCAGGTCGGGTCAGGGTCCTGGGGTCCGGGTGGTGCCGTCATCGGTCATCGGCGCGCGCTGGGGGAAGCAATCTGCGACCGGGCAAATGAGCGGACGGCGGGGGGCAGATGGTGGGGGTGGGTTGGTTGGCCGGACTGGAAACTCGGAAACGTCGTATCGGGTCGACGGTCGGCAAAGGGCTGGAACCGCTGGAACTGAAAACACACAGACACAGACCGTCGCAACTTGGCACTCGCACGCTCGGGCTGCCGCTGCTGCTGCCACGCCGCATCGCCGTCTCCCCGGTTCTCTTGCAATCGCGAGCACTCCGTATGCACTGCACAGACTGGAGCTCGTTCGAGAATATTAGCGCCCGGCTGTTTTGTCGCAATTCCAACGTCGGGGCAAGCAAGGGTGGTGTTGAGCCTGCGCCGAGGCGCTATCGTGTGAGAATTGCGCTGCTGTCGCCACTGCGAGTCATCAGGTGAGGATGGCCCCACGATGGACATGGAAGGCGCAAGCCAAGCAATGATCAGACCCTAACCCTGCATCGGTTTGATGTTCCCGCCATGTTTCTGATCTCAATCACGTCACACACCTCGATCCGAAACTTCCAGGTTCCCACTGCTGCCCTAACCCATTGTCTCAATTCAGGGACCAGCTCCAGACTCCAGAGCGACCGACCAAATATCGGTCGATTTAGCCCGTACCACCTCCAGAACGGCGCAGCATTGTTTTTGTACGACCTCGGGCGACAGCTCGCGGCGATAGATCATTTCCCCGATCTGCCGGCGCGGGGCCTTCATGTGAAGAGCGCGGCAATCCAGCGCAATCTTGTCTGTGCAACCCCGCCTGGTCGCGTACGACTTCAACCGTCCCTTCACCTGTCATGCTGCTGCGAGACACATGCTGCCTCTGTTTCTGTCTCGAGCGCGCAAGAAATAACGAGATGAGGCACAGCTACAGCGACTAACCCCCCGAAAGGACCATTCGTCCCATCTTGGTGTCTGCTCCGGCGGTATCTTTGCCATGCCTTCTTTCTTACCTGGTTTCAATCGTCCTGTCAGTGGCCGTGCCTCTTCAGCACGTCCTCGCCAACACCCGCCCCACGCCGCCAGGGTCAAAAAGCCTGCCAGCAAACCCAGCACCACATGTCGCGCAGCGATGGGCGACGAGCGAGGATCCGCGGGCCTGACCCTGGAGACCCAGGCGACTCGGGGCAGGGGAACTGAGGGCCGTCCCGGCGCTTGTTTGCTGCGCCGCTGGAACTTGAGGTGCCAGGTATTAGCCGGGGGGGTTAATACTCGGCTGTGTCGCCCTGATGTCGAACGACATTGCTTGGCAGACCAAAGTAGTTTACGCAGGCGAATTACTCCACGAAATTGAAACCCGTGTATCTAGCGAGCATGTGCGGGTCGGACACTCGAAGGATTCGCGGGAGTTAAAGTTCTCGGTGGCGCCTGCTTTGGGACTGCTGGTTGGGAGACTCTGGACCCAGCTCACTTCTGGTTTCCGTGCTGCAGGCAGAGGTCACCGCCTGCAGACCTGCCACTAGTCTCCCTCTCTGCTGCGAATGCCTTCGATACGAAAGTCCCTCTCAGGGCCCAAGACTCGGACACGTCACGATATGGACCACGCAGACGGACCGTCACACCTGCGCCGGGCTGTTCGGATAGGCCCATTGCGTGCATGAGGGGTCGCCTCGGCGCTTGCGTGCAGCAGACCTGCGACGGCCGCATGGCACGGAACATTCCGACTCGGCGCCCACACCCGGACACCTCGGACTCCCTTTTGCATACTGTTATTACACAGTATGGCACATGATGGCCCATGAGTTATGGGCCATGTCACCTCATGCAGCAGAGCATCGGCGTCGGTCTTCGCATTGCAGAATCTGACCATATGCCACACCTCCATCGCATCCTCCCAGTGCAACACAGTGGGTGCTCACTGGCTGCCCACTGGCTGCTTCCAGCAGGCCCAGCACGCGCTGCTGGCCACACTGCACGCTCCGACTGCGCAGAAGAGGGTGGGAGGATGCACCCAAATGGGATGGTACCTTTGGTTGTCTGGGTCGCCGGCAAATGGCCCCAATATAGACAGGCCCCGAAGGCGGGGTTGGCTGTTCCATGGCCCTTCCAGCGAGTGATATGACGGCTATTTTACGCGTCGTCACAGTCTAATGGTCGTACCAGATTACCGATTTCCCAGCTATTACTAGTATCGAACTTCGGGCTGCCTCGTGACTGGCAGACACTCACACCCTCTCCGGCCCAGACATGAACAGATCGACATCGCTGCTGAGTAAAAAGACCGCCTCGATGCTGGGCAGTGAGTGAGATGGGTGAGATTTTAGGGGTGTAACATCGTCAGTAGTTCTTTTCAGGTTTTCCTTTGCCTTTTCCGACACTAGGAATGGAAAGCGAGAATCCGAGTCGCAAGAGGGCACGTCCACGATCCTGATGGAATTAGTGCGCAGACAGACAGACTGCGAAATAAGGTGTCGTCGGGCGGTTCCAGGTCGGAGGAGGCCAGGGCAGATGGAATGGCCGTGCGGTTTCGGCGGGACGAGCTGCAGGAGGACTGCCCGCTGCGCAACACAGACGATTCCCAGTTCTGGGGAAGGTCGTGGCGTGCAGAGGGCTAAGGGCCAGCAAGGGGAGTCGCAAAACATGGGGATCATACGGCGACCGTCCCGGGCCAAAATCCGTGCACTTACGACGGTCCAGCTGCCACATGCTGGCGTGGTATTCGCGTGGGGACAGGGGCCCGACAGAGACCCAGATGGACGACGCGGCTCGCTTTTCAGCCTATGGTCCTTTTTTTCGCTGCACGCAATCCACCCCAGATTGCCATCGTCTAGAACAGAAGAAGCGCGCACCTGCGACGGCCGGGAAACACGCCCGTAATGCGCACAAGGTCTTTGTTTCTGCAAAATGTATCAAACTGCCGCCCGGCGAGCTCTTACACGCACAAGTCCCGTCCCTCTGTAAATGCAGAAGACAGCGCCACCGCTAATTCCTGGGGCAGTCCCTGGGAGTGACAAGAGCGGTAAGCGCGAAGCCCTCTCGTAAAGCAAAAGGCCGCGGCAGAAGCAGGCGCGGCATGGCATAACATCCGACGGGCGTGCCGGCAGGCTAGATCGATATGCGTTACAAGCCGTGTCGGAGTGGGCTGCCACACTGCAGCACGCACAGTACACGCCTCTCCCCGTCCGCACGCTGCCAGTGCCTACTTGCATGCCAATTCATTAACCATCTTTCATATGGGCCGGGCAGGGATATTCTTGGCCGCGGCCGTGCGCTGCGTCTTGCGTCTGCTGCTGCTGCATGCCAGCCTGGACGTCCAGGTTGTTTACACGTACGTATCAACCTGCCCGACCTATATCATCCGCCGACCGTCAAAACGTGGTTTCGACTGCCCCCGGGATAAGGGGAGATCCGCTCCTCACAGCTCCCACGCTGGGATTAGCGTTCTGACGGACGGCTGGCGGGAAGGCTTCCGGGAGGGCAACCAGAGTGCCCGTATCATGTTCCATCAGGGTGATCCTCGCGGACTGTGTGTGCGTCTGTCGTACTGTGCAGGAGGGGGAGACTCGGTGTGTTTATGAACAGAGGCACGCTAGTGTCCATGGGGATATCATGCCGGACGAGCAGATAAATACAGTCTGGCGGAGGCGTTGCTTGTCGTACACCGCTTGTGAGTAGTAGCTACTCAGCACTCGCTTATGCTTACTACTATTTGTTCTCCTCGGCTTCATAAGGGGGAAGTTCCCCCTCAGCTTATTATCTACTACCTACCACCTTTCGTTCCCGGGTATTCACTTCTGACACAGTCTCCAAGACTGATATCCACCCACCACCCGCCCGCACATCACCCCCAGGAACAAAACATTTCCTTCCCCAATCTCCCACATCTCCCTCACCTCACCCCAAGCCCTCCCACCACCAACGCGCCCTCTGGGCCCCCTCTCCAAAATGCCCTCCATCCTCGACTCCTACCCGGAGTACCGCACCACCTACTCCCTCGACACCCTCCGCTCCACCGAATACTCCCACCTCGACACCGCCGACCACGTCTATCTCGACTACACCGGCTCCGGCCTGGCCTCACAGTCCCAGTACCTCGCCTCCGCCACGCGCCTGACCACCACAGTCTTTGGAAACCCGCACTCCACCAACCCCACCTCCTCCGCCGCCACCTCCCTCATCGAAGACACCCGCGCCACAATCCTCTCCCACCTGAACGCCGACCCCGCCGAGTACACCGTAATCTTCACCGCCAACGCCACCGGCGCGGCGCGCCTGGTCGCCGAGGCGTATCCCTTCAAGCGCGGGCGGAAGTTCGTGCTCACGGCGGACAACCACAACAGCATCAATGGCATCCGGGAGTTTGCGAGGGTGAAGCATGCGCGCACGGTGTATGTGCCCACTACGGCGCCGGAGTTGCGGGTGGATGGGGCGGATGTGGTTAAGGCGCTGAAGC
>Ga0247760_1000818_pt1 | contig 31990 bp, 15 predicted proteins | sample UWRJL171409R4_FD_179936 | JGI IMG/M metagenome (GOLD analysis project Ga0247760, IMG submission 179936) | Plant litter microbial communities from Arlington Agricultural Research Station in Wisconsin, United States - UWRJ-L171-409R-4 | ecosystem: Environmental > Terrestrial > Plant litter >... | reverse complement strand
TATCTACTTTCATTCACACTAATCATAGAATCTCGTTTGATTTATTTTCCTGTAGTTACTATAATATTTTAGTTCACTACGTTTATTATTGAATTTCTCTAAGAGTACATGGTCTCAGCCTACCGGGCCCTTAAAAATAAGGACTACCGGGCCTTCCGGACCCTAGGTCAAAGTAATCTTTGATACCTAAGGGTCTTAGGTATTAAGACCTAAAGGAAAGACCAATTTAATATAACTCTCTTTAATATATAGCCAGGTATCCCTAATAGTTTCTTTATATACTTCTCTACACAAAAAAGAATAATTTTCAGAGATATTCTCAGGTATTCTCTTAAGTGTAGAAAGTGTTTTTATTATCAATCACATTACTACAATACGGTGTATAAGTAGTATTTAATATATTATATTTACAATATAATAACTTAATATTATTATAATCTATACCTCTCAGGTTACCCGGATTCGAACTGGGAAGATCTCTGACCCAAACAGAGCGCCCAACCATTAGGCTTTAACCTGTATTTATAAAATATAAATAAACTTTTTATCGTATAATTTAAAATATAAACCTATCTTCTAAGAGATTTAAAAATTAAACCCTTGTAGGGTTATATTTATTCAAAAAACCTGGCAATAGTACTACTATTAACATTAAAATACTCTGCTGTACTAGTAATAGTATGTACTTAAATAACAAGACCCTTAAACTTGTGAGATAGTTTAACACTTACACGTTTACCCGATATTTGTTTAAATAAACCAACTTTATTTTTCTTCCTAATAAGAAATATACTTATTTTTACATCAATATATCTTTTCATTTTATTTATCCTATATTATTTAGTGCTAACGCAACACTAGATAAGAGAAGCTCTATATAAACTTAAAAAAAATTTAAAGCTAAAAAACAGAGAATATCCGATTCGAACGGATGATAGCTATTAACCATAGTAATTTTCAAGATTACCGCCTTAGACCAACTGGGCTAATTCTCTTAAATGTAAACTAAGAAAGATATAAGTAGTTTTCTTGCGAAGCCTTCTGGCTGTGTAAGCGATGCATAGCAAAAGATGGAATCTTTTGCTATGCAAGCAGCAAGGAGAGAAGAAGTGCACGCCTACTATACCTACAATAAACAGATGCAAAGAATGAACCCTAAAGGATTTGAACCTTCACTCACTTCGTTATCAACAAAGCGCTTTACCAATTAAGCTAAAGGATCTTAGAATTTTTATTGTTTATTTTTTTTTTCTTTCTACGCATATTGTATATGTTTATGCTTTAAGAATACACAAGAGCAATCAGATTCGAACTGATAATGAGAAGTTTGAAGCTTCCGATTTTGCCAATTAAACTATGCTCTTTGGTGCCTAGCAAGAAAAGTATATTTTATGCACAGCTATTAAAAAGTTTGTCTAATTACACACTAAGTATATTATTTCTATTTAATACCAAGAGCATTCAGACTTGAACTGAAAAAGTGAACTTTGGAGATTCAAGTTTTGCCAATTAAACTATGCTCTTTAATGCTAAACAAGAGTGTAAAAAAAAATTTTTTTTTTAATATAAATTAAAAACACTATTATAAATAACGGAAAAGAGATGACTCGAACATCCAGGTGCATAGCACAATATTTAGCAAATATCTTGTTTTACCAATAACGACTTTTCCTTGTATTTCCTTACTTATTTGTGTAGAGTAACACACACAAAAAGGGTAAATAATATATCTATCGTAGTGTCTTCTTGCTGTGTAAGCGAAGCATAGCATAGAGCTAGCAAGAAGATATGCTATATAATAATTTATTAACTTTATTCGGGTCAAACCGGGCTCGAACCGATATACGCTTCCTTGACAAGAAAGTTCTTTACCAATTAAGAAATTGACCCTTATAATATATATCTTGCCTTATTATAACATACGGCCAGCCGAATTCGAATCGGCACAATTCGTTTGGAAGACGAAAGGTCTACCATTAACCTATGGCCGTTGGGTGTAAATACGGTTATAGAAGGTTTGCTTCTATTACCTCTATAACCATATTTACACTATTGTTTTTTTTACACATTAAAGCGTTAATTAGGGGGTCAGATAATACCAGGGTTTCGTAATGTAAGTCTTACAGCTTTAATATATCTTCGAAGAGGGTTACTTTTTTTTAACAACTGCTTTTAACTGCAATTGCCTTTTTTTAACTCTAATAAAAAATATGTATATCTTAATAAATACTTGAAAAAAGGAGGTATTATATAAATATATATTAAATAAATGTATTATATCTCAAAATTATTAATACCACTACCGTTAGAAATAATACCGCAATCTAAAAAGAACTAAACCATGTGTAATTATATAATCAACTTATTAAAATTAAACTGTATAAGCTAAACCTAAAAACTAAACTATGAACCTCAGTAGTATATAGATATATATAAGAAAAGCCACACAACATCTACAAAATGCCAGTATAAAATACTAGATTCTAGACCCAAGTGGTGATTTTCTGTAGAGTGGTAAGCAAGTACTCGCCATAATCCTACAGCTATAAAGGCAGTACCTATCATAACATGAATTCCGTGGAAACCAGTACCTAAGTAAAAACAAGATCCAAAAATACCATCACTAATTGTGAAAGAAGAAACTGTATATTCTATACCTTGGAAACCAGTAAAGATTAAAGCTAAAATAACTGTAGCTACTAGACCATTTAAGGCTCCACTTCTGTTACCTTGTATTAAAGAATGATGGGCATATGTTACTGTAACACCTGAAGACAATAAAATAACAGTATTAAGTAAAGGTAACTCAAACGGGTTAAGAGCTTCTATACCCATAGGTGGTCATTGTGCCCCCAGTTCTATAGTAGGTGATAATGCACTATGGAAAAAAGCTCAAAAGATACCCAGAAAGAATAAAGCTTCAGATATTATAAATAATGCTACACCCATATTTAATCCTTTTTGTACAGCTAATGTATGGTTACCTAGGTAAGTACCTTCACTTATTACATCACGTCATCAAAAAGACATAGAAAGAATAACAGTTAAAAAAGCCACAGCTAAAAAAATATTGGCATTATTAAAACTATGCATTGTTAATACACCAGTAGTAGTTAATACTAATAATGAAATACAAGTAAATAAAGGTCAAGGTGAAGGGGATACTAAATGATAAGGATGTGCTTGAAAATTACTACGGGTTAAGTTTGTCATCATATTATATATTATCAAATCTAAAATAGATTTAATGTTGCTATGTCTTCGAAGATGCACATTAAATTAATGAAGTGTAATTAATAATTAAAAAAGTAAAAGCTAGATTAAATATACATAACCTTAAGATCTATGGGATTCGAACCCATATAACAAAGATTAAAAGTCTCGTATTTTACCATTAAACTAAGATCTCTTCAACAAGGTCTTCTTCCGAGATATATCTCTAAAGAAAAATAAATACGTCTTATAACATAAATTAAGCGTGCTATGTTTTATTTATATAAAATAAATAACATAAGGAAGCATATCTTCGCTGAAGGCAATGTAAGAAATAGGTGACTTGAACACCTAACCTACCGTGTGTAAAACGGTTGCTCTACCATTAAGCTAATCTCTTTTAAAGTATTAATAAATATTTAAAACTATACGAAAAATGCATAGCTATGTACAAAACGTGTACAGGACTCGAACCTGTATTAGGGCGGCCGAAACGCCAGGTTCTACCATTAAACTAACACGTCTTTTAAGTACAATAAGCCTATATGTATAAATTATATCTTATTAGCTACGCATAAAATAACTAACAACCTCTCGAAAAGGTCAAAAAAAAAAATAAAAACTAAAACGTATGCAAACTAGAAAAAAAAAAATTTTTTTTTTATTATTATTTAGTAGGGTCCCTCTAAGCTAATTTAGTTTACAGGACTTTAGGCTAGTTCTATGCTATGCTTCGCTTACACAGCAAGAAGACACTAGCAGGAAAAACACCTGCAAATTGGTTTATCATCGAATATAATTCATCCTTATAGACTTATATAATTACAATAGGCAGATTAATAGACACTCCTATATTTAAACCAAGCTTTCATCTCTTTGCTATGCATCGCTTACACAGCCAGAAGGCATAACATAAAGAAACATATAAAACTAATTTATTAACGAAAATATGCTTTAGAGGGATATTTCAAAAATTTAAACCTCCTGATCAGACAATTGTTAAAGGGGGTCTAACTAAAATTATGTGAAACTAAATAAAAACTTAATTTTTTTGTTTGATAGTAATTACTATAGATCCCACCATTGCTAATAATAAAATAACAGAAGTTAATATTAATCATATACTGTAGCTAGTATACATAATGTTACCTATACTTGTAATATGATTAGTTTCGGCGAGATTACCGTCTCATATTTTACTAGTTACATAAGATATACCACCATTATCTAACTCTACACCATTTAAATTAAACAAGTTATATAAGAAATTAAACTTATTTTCTAAAACATTAGAAAATGAAGCATTTAGATTAAAAATAGAACTATTGAAAGATGCTAAACTATATGGTAGTATTTTATTAACAGGATAACTGAAAGAAAGACAAATAAATACTGCTAAAGGTATACTATTACTAGGATTACCTGTCAACTCACTTACTCTAACATTTATTAACATTAAAATAAAAAGGAATAATATAGACACAGCACCTACATAAACAAGTAAATAAGATAAACCTATGAAATTTAACCCTAATAAACTAAGATAGCTAGCAATACATACAAACAAACCAATTAAAAATAAAACAGATACAACGGGGTTTTTAATAATAATAACTAATATACCACACAATACTGAAAATAGGGACATAATATCTAAAACCTCTACTCTATAACCATTAGTATAAACTTCACTAAAAACAAAAAGACTATTCATATTAATACATCTAAAAAAAAATACTAAGCAAGAAAATAAATATAAATAGACACCTATTTGTTAGCATAGCAAATATATTTCATCTTTTGCATAGCAAACAGCAAGGAGAGAAGTGTATTTTATTGTTATACACTAACAATTAAATAATGAGGTGGTTTACCTAGCCCTCAACATGAATTGAACATGTATATAAATATTAACAGTATTTCGCTCTACCATTGAGCTATAAAGGCTGAGTAGGTAAAAAAAAAAGTATAAACCTACTTAGGTATGCTGTTTTCTTGACAGCCTAGCTCCGCAAGGCTTCGCAGAGCTGTCATAGCAAGAGATTTCATTTTCTATGCTTCACAACAATTTATGCTGGTGTCTTCTTGCGAAGCCTATGCCTTCTGGCTGTGTAAGCGAAGCATAGCAAATAGATTGCATCTTTTGCTATGCAAGCAGCAAGGAGAGAACTAGCCTAAACTTTACAGATATATTTTAGGAAGAAAAGGACTCGAACCTTCGACAGCGCATTGCTACTGAGTTTACAGCTCAACCCGCCATACCATCAAACGGAACCTTCCTTTATATATATATTTATTTTATAAATATATATATAAATACATATACCTATGTATACATATATTTCTATATGTTTAACCTATGTATTGTTAATATTGATCAATCCCGTGCAACTTCCACTACACGAACCGTATTTCGACTTAACACCAATCAAAGTCACGCATACGAAGACCTACCATAATAATAGCTAGAAGTAGTTATCTAGAGTAAATAAATTATAATAGGCCAAACTTATTGCACATACTTCTTTCAGCGCCTGACGAGTAGTAAGTACCTATCTGAGATTAGATTCACCGTGACGTGGTGATTCACGATTACTAGTAATTCCTTATTCATGTAGTCGAATTTCAGACTACAATCCTTGTTATATCCTATTTTAATTAGATTAGCTCAAATTCACATTATCGCATCATTTTGTATAGGCATATGTGGCACGTCTATCGCCCACAACATTAAGGCCATGATGACTCGTCTTATTCCCTGTTATCAAACCCATATCCAGGCGAACTGCTATATTTATCAAAAGAAGATACAAATAAAGCAAGGGCTTCCGTTAATTTAAAGGAGCAAACCAATATCTCACGACATTAACTAAAAACAGCCGTGCAACGCTTGTAAAATATTAATCTCTCTAACCTATAAAGGTGCCTCTTACATAAAAAGAATTACGAAAGATTAACATAATATTCAAGTTGTGGTAAGGTTTTTCGCGTACCTACGAATTAAATAACATACTTCACTACTGGTTTCAGAAACGGTCTAATGATTTCAGTTTCTGCGTTGCCACATTACTCTTGAGGTGAAATGCTTACACTTTCATTTATAGGCCAAATAAATATCTAACCCATGGCATTCATAATTCTCTGCTTGGACTACTAGGGTATCTAATCCTGTTCGCGACCCGAGCCTTCGTCCCTCAACGTCAGTTATTACATAAAAGGTTGCTTTCGCCTTTACCAGTCGTTATGGGATCAAAGAATTTCAACTCTACTCCACAAATACTCACCTCCTCATATAAAACTCTAGTAAAAAGATATCTTGTTTAAGATCAAATTTACCGTCTAGGTACCCTGTAAACCTATTAAAGATGAATAACACTAGTCTTTTACGTATTACCGCGACTGCTGGCACGTAATTTGGTCAAGACAAATAGATATTTGATTGTCATAATCAACCATATTAAAATATCTAGAACTTTATGCGACAAAATCGCTACTATACCGTCAGCCTGAAATTAAATCCAGTTAATAATTAGAAAATAAAAATAAGATTTCTAATATAAAACAACAAAGTAAACTAAACAACTACAAGCGGAGGGTGACTAAACCCCCCTCATTAATTTCTTTTAGATGTAAATAAAAACCAGATAAATCTGATTAATTTAAAACAAATAGAATACCGGTATAAACCTTAAACAATAATTTTATAAATAAAATATTATTTAACCGTTATAGCTAGCCTATAGCATAGGCTATACATTCCCCCAAGTTGCTGGTTCAGCCGTTAGGCCATTGACCAATATTCCCCACTGCTGTACAAAACGTATTGGGGTTTTTTCAGACCCAATGTGATCGATCGACCTCTCAGCCTCGACTACGGAATTTTAAGCTGGTTAAGCCATTACCTTAACTACTACCTATCCGAAACAAAGTTTGTCCTCTTAAAGCGGAAAGTATTTCCTTTTGTTTATTATAAGGTATTTATTAACCCTACTTTAAGGCAGCCACCTTGTCATTTACTCACCTGTACACCACTTCTAATGAATACAATACAAACCTAAATTACAGCCTAGTATTTACAGGGCTAAAAATTATGCTAAATATTGTTTAAATTAGACGTACGATTAGCATGTGTCAAGCATTTGGACAGCGTTCATTCAGAGCCATCATCAAACTCGAAGAAAATATATGATGCAAATGATAAATCCTCTAAAGGAAAATTTAAAATATAAATAAAAAACTTTTTTATCATTTACACCATCACTATAAGAGCGTACGTAGTACTATGTATATTTATTCAAGAATATACTAAACCCTTTTCCCGTATAATATTGAAATATTATATTTTACATTAAAAAAAAATAGTTATATCTTCTTGCTAGTTCTATGCTATGCTTCGCTTCGCTTACATAGCAAGAAGACACTAGCATGTCTATGCTAGTATTTTCTTATATTATATTTTTGGATACCATTAAGCCGGTTCCTGTTATAATCATTAGTCTAAAATAAGGCTTAACAATGGGCGTGTAAGTTCGTAATACCTTTTATACTGTACATGATTAAAATTTATAATAACTTGTTTAAAAGCACATTTAAGTAAAATACTAACAATATATTAGTAAAATACAAGGGTTAAATATAAGTTTATTATATACATATGGCTATAGTATTTACTATAGAAAAAGGTTTGAAATTTTCTGCGTAATACCCAGGTTTTAACTATACACTCATTTATTTTGTGTTATTGTTCAATAAGCGTCGGACTTTCCTTGGCTATACTAAAATATAGCACATAAACTATCGGTATCACAAAAACATATCTTAATCGTACTAAGCTTAAAAACTAAGCTTAAAAACTAAGCTTAAAAACTAAGCTTAAAAACTAAGCTTAAAGACTAAATTTAAATTATATAAATAGTATACAAAAAAGTATAAATAATGTTTAAAATGCAAAATATTTTCCCCATAATCATATATACTTTGCTAACCTAAACTAAGAAAATAATCATAAAATAAAAAGTATTAATTAATAAAAACAACAAACCAAATAAAACCCTCAATACTTTAATCAATAGCCGATTAAGCAAAAAAATACTATTTAAAACAGTTCTTTATTGTCTTACTTTTTATGCTAATAAAAAAAAAAATACTAAATCACTAGAAGCCTAAGACAGAGAATATCCGATTTGAACGGATGTGATCTATTAAACCAAATAAGTTTAAAGCTTATCTCCTTAAACCACTCGGTCAACTCTCTAAGGAAGTAGTGTTTATAAACAATATTACTTAGACTTTTTAGACTTTTTAGACTTAAATAATTAACTGTTAATTATGAATTACTTAAATCTTTTAGGTTTAAATAATGATTTAAACACTTAACTAGGCTTGTATATCTATGCTTTCTTATGTTATGCCTTCTTGCGAAGCAAATATATTCCAAATATATTTCATCCCTTGCTATGACAGCTCTGCGAAGCCTTGCGGAGCTAGGCTGTCAAGAAAACAGCAAAAAGAGATAAATTACTGACATAAAAAAAAAAGGATTTACCCCTAGCTAAGGTTTCTTAAATGCCTTTTCAATAAAATTTGCCTATAGTCTAAAACAAACAACTATATCTAAATCTAGATAATACTGCGCTGATCTCTAAAACTATAAAGATCATTATATAAGCCCTTTTATTATTTCAACTAGCTATTCCTTAAACTCTATACATTGAAAACATTACCACCATATAATTAATATAAAATTATATTAAGATAAGTCCTAATGAAGATTAAAAGGGATAAGATTTTATCCAACTAAAAACCTTGTATTATAATCGTAGGCGCAATATATCTTACCTAATGCTATTTATGCTTCGCAAGTTTGCGAAGCATAACTAGCCATAATAAATTATACTATATTTAAATTAAATATAAGATTATACTGTATTTCTTAAAATATAAATTATCATATCATTAAAGAGATATAGTAATTAAACCATATTTAGACAATTAAAATTAATGTAAATCTAAAGCATCTTTAATATAACTACTTGTAAGAACTACAAAAACTTGAGCTTGTATAAATGCGATACCTAATTCTAACCCTGAAAAGGCTATAATAAAGGCTAAAGGTATTAAACCTAAAAAGAAAAAAATAAATCCTGATGTCATAATATTATACGTAAAACCTGCTAAAATATTTAATAACATGTGACCACTTAAAATATTAGCACCCAATCTAAGTCCTAAAGATACATTTCTAGATAAGTAAGATATAAATTCTATTAAAACTAATAAAGGTAATAAGGCTAAAGGACAACCAGCTGGAACTAATAAAGAAAAGAATTCTAAACCATGTTTTTGGAAACCTAATATAGTGGCACCTAATACTACAGTAAAACTAAGAGAGAAAGTAAATATAAAATGACTTGTAGATGCGAAACTGTACGGAACCATACCAATTAAATTATTAATTAAAATAAATATAAATAAAGTATACATAAAAGGGAAATATATTTGACCTTTTACAGGGTTTATTTGGTTTGTAACTATACTGTGTATTGTAGCATATAAAGTTTCTTGACTAATAGATCAACCATTACTTACTATTTTGTTGTAATTGTTGGTTAATATATTTAAACTTAATATGATAAAACCAGATATAGTTAAGTATAAACCAATATTGGTTAAAGACAAATTAAAATCACCTAATATAGGGGCATTCAAACTTATTAAGTTTCTAATTTCAAATTGATCCAAGGGGCTACTGGTAAAGAACAAATTGCTTATATTTTGCATAACTTTTGTTTATTAAGAATTTATGTGTAAATCGCTATGATTTTATTTATTTATGGCTTGTTATGCGAAGCATATGTAAGATTGTAAAGGCAAAATTATTTATTACTGTGACCAGCATCTGCTGGTTTTGGTTTAGTAACTTCAGGTACTTCCGGTCTTACTGGTTTAGGTTTTGCCGGCACGGGTTTATAATCCCAGTCATTCCAGTCTTCCTCTTACGAGGACCAGTCTTCAGAATCACTAGGTCATTCATATTCGGACTCTTATGACTCCGAAACATTAGAGCAATCTAAGTCGAAGCCAGATTCAAACAAATCAAATATATCAAATAAACTTAATAAATGAATCTAAGCCTATACTTATTAAAAATAATATTTAATATTCTAACCTTACATATCGGTCCATGCATACCAAATTATTTAAATATAGTATATCCAAGGGGCTTATAACATATGTTGTTAACAACAGTAGTATTTAGCATATTTTTTGTTATTACTTAATGAGTATAAAAATTCCTAGGGTTCGATTTTTTTTTATAACTCCTTATTTACGGTACTACATGAGGGGTAACCAAGATAAACTATGCTCTCTTGTAAAAAACGACCTACAACTAAGTAATACAAATTAACAGTTTATTAATTAAAACTATATGTATAAAAAAAGGCTAGCTATAGATATTTACTATAAATCATATTAAATTTGGCACTTAGATAGTATCATTAAAACAACTTATTGCTACGCACAAAATAAGCTATTTTAAGTAACTATACTAAGCAAACTAATTTAACTAAATTATAACTGAGAAATAAATATACGTGAGATAAATAATCGCACAAATCTAGGTAATATGTACTTAGAAAAAACGTATATCATAATTACGAGTAATATAAAGGCAAAACTAACTTGATTGATAAAATAAAAAGGAACTAATTGTGGCATTTTTTTATATTAATAATTTTTGAATTCTATTTGGCATAAATTTAGCATAAAAAGGGATAAATATCCTCTATATTAAGCCATTTAGGTTAAAATAACCCTCTGGCTAGTTCTATGCTATGCTTCGCTTATACAGCAAGAAGACACTAGCATAGAAAAAACATAATTTAGGTTAAACCTTTAATCATGGTTAAAATACTTAATGCAGGTAAAATTATTTACTAATAAAAGATAAAAATAAATATATAGATAATTAGCATAAAGCTTGAAAAAAAAAATAGTAGTAAGGGCAAACCAAAGACTTCATAATTGTACCCCCATAGTTAAATACTTATTTTAAATTTAAAATATATTAATATAGGGTACACTTAAATAAGATTTGTAGAGACAAATAAATTGTAATCGTTTTTAAGCAACCACGCTACACAAACGTATACAAAATGTATATAAGCTTGTAAATCGATATATAAGGTCATGACATACTAGCTTACATAAGCTAGTATAAACCAGCAATAAATACGCGATAAAGTAAAATAAATAAAATTAAACTATAAACGTTCTCATGCAAAACACTTTTAAGAGAAGAAAACTAAGCAAAAATTTAAATACTAAGTAATATCTTTCTAGCTGAGCAGGTAAGACATGCGATAAGGGTTAACACCTTAAACCGTTTGGTAAATTATATACAAATACTTCCTCATATAATTGTTAAAGTCTTAATAGCATACGGCCAGCCGAATTCGAATCGGCACAATTCGTTTGGAAGACGAAAGGTCTACCATTAACCTATGGCCATTGGGTCTGAGATATATATAAACTTTAAACAATAATTTATATTAAAAACGACACCATGTCTTCTGCGCTACATACTTGCTTATTATTACAATATTTAATCTATTTGCTATGCTTCGCTTACACAGCAAGAAGGCATAACATAAAGTAACATAGATACTGCACAGAAGAAGACATGGCGTTACATATAAACCAGACTCCAGTTATCTTGAGGATACCTTCTTAAATAGTTCACACTAGATAAATTTTTAACTAAAAAAAAATAAGAACTACTACTTATTACACATATTAATTTTTATATTTATAAATTTATGTTAGAATATATTAATGTTGAAACAGAGTAATGTAAACCATCTAGTATTGGAGCAGGATATATACCTAATATAACTGTAAACAGAATTAATACTAGTAAAATGAAAAATTCACGTTTGTTCACATCGCTAATATTAGCTTCAAAGAATTTAGTAAATGTCCCTCCAAAGGCTATTCTGTTAAACATGTAGATAGTATATGCAGCAGAGAATACAATAGATGAACTAGCAAATACACCTAATAAAGGTAAACGTTCAAATACACCGTAAAGAGACATAAACTCTCCTACGAAATTAAGAGTTAGAGGTACACCACAATTACCTAAAGACAAGATAAAGAATAATATAGAAAACAAAGGCATTATTTGAGCCATACCTCTGTAAAAACTAATTAATCTTGTTCCAGATCTGTCGTATAGTACACCTCCAGCACAAATAAATAAACCACTAGATACAAAACCGTGTGCTAACCCTAAGGCTATACCACCTTCTATTCCTTGTATTGTGTTACTAAACACACCTATTAAATACACAGCAGCGTGTGATACGGAACTATATGCTATAAGCTCTTTAACATCAATAGTTCTTAAAGTACTAAAACTAGCATATATAATAGTTATAATACCTATAAGATATATAATATATGTGTACTCTAAAGAAGCTTTAGGCAGTAAAGGCAATATTAATCTAAATATACCATATAAGCTCAGTTTTAAAACAATAGCAGCTAAAATTATACTACCAGCTAAAGGAGACTCAACGTGAGCCTTTAGTAATCAAGTATTTAAAAATATAGTAGGAGTTTTTACTGCAAATGCTATTATAATACCATAAAATAAAAAAAGTTGAGTAGAAAAATTAAAATTAGTTTTATATAGAGCATCAAAATCAGTAGTACCCATAATAGAAGACATAGCCAAAATAGATAATAATAAAAACAATGAACCAAATAATGTATATAAAAATAAATAAAAACTAGCTCTTACTTTGTTGCTAGATCCAAATAAACCTATTAGTATAAATAAAGGAGGTAATATACTTTCAAAAAATATATAAAACAATAATATATCTAAAACTAAAAATACTGTTAGTAATAATGTTTCTAATAATAATATAATTATTACAAAAGATTTAACATTTTCAGTTATAGATGTTCAATTGCTTAATAAAGCAATAGGAGTAATTATAGTTGTTAATAATACAAAATATATAGAAAGTCCATCTAACCCTAAATAAAAATCAAAAGAACTTACCTCGTGGTACTCTTGTACGAATTGAAATTGGTTACTGCTAAAATCAAACAATATAAAAATGATTAAAGAAATAAAAAGATTAATAAAAGACGTAAATAAAGCTATTTTTTTAATATTTAAGGATCTTAAAGAACTAGAGTAAACAGATGCTTCACCAGTAGTACCCACATAAACGTTAGTTGTAGAAATAGCAAATATTCCTAATAAAGGTATTAATAAAAGAGTAAGTAACATAGGCTAATAAAACCCAGAAGTAATGTGCCATTTAAAGGAATAACAAAGAAAGATAAAGAATTTGCCACTAAAGTGGCAAAAAAAGAAGTCACTTTATTTTTATACTTTTTTTTTATACTTGCTATCTTTAGGCAATAGGGCTTAATGTAAGAATATATAATTTCCTCATATTGCTGGTTTATGCTACACAACCATAAATAGCTTTACACAAGATGTAGCGAAGATATATGCTAGTTCTCTCCTTGCTGCTTGCATAGCAAAAGATGAAATCTATTTGCTATGCATCGCTTACACAGCCAGAAGACATAGGCTTCGCAAGACACTAGGAATAATTACCGGGTTTTACATACTCTACATATAGTTTCCTATAACACTTCTTTAGCTTCTATCTTATAAAATAAGGTAAGGATATTTACTTTTTAAGTTAACAAATAACTAAAAAAAAACGTGTGTTATACTTAGCTTAAAATATAGCGCAGATTAATTATATTTTATTATCTTCTTCCTGGATAAATAGTCTTAAGCTACGTATAATAATAAAAAGGCCATCATTAAAGCAAACAGACCTGTAGCCTCGGCAAAGGCGAAACCTAAAATAGCATATGAAAACAATTGACCTCTTATGCTAGGGTTTCTACTTACTCCGATAATCAATGCACCAAAAACTACCCCAATACCTACACCGGCTCCTATTAAACCTGTAGTGGCTAATCCTGTTCCTATTATTTTAGCTGCTTGTATCATTTTTTAAGTCATAATTATAAATATTCGTGATAAATAAGGAAGCAGCCTTGCGTGCTTATATAAAAATAAGTGGTTTTCTATTACTTTGACTAAGATATGGTTATTTTATTAGTTATAGAGATTATTCTTTAATCTATTAAAAAACAAAATGGTATAAGACCACTTTACTTCCTAATAATTAAACTGTTAAGACTAACGTATTGATTAATCTTAAATGTATTATTTTTGAGTATGGCTTAGCACTATTCGGATAGTACTATTAAATTTATTTAGGTTTTGAACCTTATCTTTGTTAGTCACTTGCTGTTTTCTTGACTGCCTTGCTCCGCAAGGCTTCGCAGAGCTGTCATAGCAAATATATTAAATATCTTGCTTAGCCATGCTCCGCAAGGCATAAGCCAACCAAAATATATATGATCAGTAAGCTCACACTTACGATATACATTTACAAATATAGTAAGATCGTATACGACAACTTTTAAGTTATGCCCTTATAATATACTTAAAGTATTAATTGAAAATAAGTATAATTTGAAAACAATGTTGAATATATTTAACGTAATTACACTATACCCTTAAATTGACGTACGGATAGTTAAAGGTCCGCTATTATACTGTAATAAGTATATTACTACAGTATAAGTTTTTAGGCTAAAATTTAAAACTTTAACATTAAAATTAAAAAGCTAGAGGTATAATACACACTATGCCCTAAAAATATTAGCCAACGATAAAAAAAAATATTTTTTTTACGATTAATGTAAAGAGCTAAATTAATTAAAAATTTTTATTATTTGTGAAAAATTTAACTCTTTATATTACAAATCCCCTTCAAGGTGTTCATGTTATAAAACTTATATAAATTCATCCTTAAAGTTTATTATTCTTTTCTTTGTTAGAGCTTATAACACTAAAAAGTGATAATAAAATTAATAAGAATAAACTATTATCAAATATAGCTAAATAAGGTATTAAAAAATAGAAAATAAAGCCAATTAAAATGTATAAAGCATAACTAGTAATAACACCAGTATCTAAACTAGCAATATTTCTACTTAAATTAATTAAACCTTTTTCTAGACCATAAGGCCCTAATAATTCTACACTTCCTTTATCTATTACTTTGGTTGTTTGACCACCCATATCTAAAACAAGACCTGTTATATACTTATTATAGAAAAGTTCTATATAGAAACGTTGATTAAAAAACCCAAATATATTATAACCTAACCTAGAAAATTTAAAACTAATAAGTAACTTAGGTAAAAATTCAGAAAGAACAATAGCTAATATACTTAAAGTAACAGTAAATATTAAAGGTAATAGTTTAAAAATAGTAGGCACAGCAAACTCTGTATCTAACATTATTTCATGAGTAGGATGAATAAATAAACTATTATCAGCATAAAAACCTGAACCTAATCCTATAAAAATATCTTTAGTTATATAACCAAAAAATATTGAGAAAACTGCTAGTATTATTAAAGGTAAACTCATAAATATGTTACCTTCATGAGCTATTTTATGTGAATCTAATGGTTTATAATTAACTAAAGGCCCATTAGGATTAGTTAAAAAAGTTAAGTATAAAACTTTCACAGAATATAAAGTAGTAAACATAGCACCTATAGTAGCAATATAATAAACAACTGTACCACTAAAATAAAACTGCCCATAAGCTGATTCTAATATAAAATCTTTACTATAAAACCCTGTCATAAAAGGGAAAGCAACTAAACTTAAACTTGCTATTAACATTACAGAGTATGTTAAAGGTAAATATGGTCTTAAACCACCATATTTCCTGAAATCTTGGTTATCAGCTACCGCGTGTATTACAGCTCCTGCACCTAAGAATAATAATGCTTTATAAAAGGCATGATTTACTAAATGGAATAAAGCTACATTATATGAAGATAAACCTACTGCTATAACCATCATCCCTAATTGACTCATAGTAGAGTAGGCAATAACTTTTTTAATATCTTGTTGGAATAAACCAATAAGACTACTAAATACGGTAGTTATAGCACCTAATCATAAACATAACATTAAAACAGTTGAACTGTACTCTAATAAAGGGCTTGCACGCATTAATAAATATACTCCTGCAGTTACCATAGTAGCTGCGTGAATTAAAGCACTAACAGGTGTAGGACCTTCCATAGCCATAGGTAGTCAAACATGTAATCCCACTTGTGAACTTTTAGCCATAGCTCCTATAAATAAGCATATACCAATAATTGTAATAATATCTAAATTAACAAAAGGTGCTAGTGAGAATACTGTACTATATTCGATGTTACCAAACGATCATAGAATAGTAAACATACCAATTGTAAAAAAACAATCACCCACTCTGTTAGTTAAGAAAGCAGACATAGAACTTTGATTTGCAGCTATTCTAGTAAATCAGAAACTTATTAGTAAATACGAACAAACTCCCACACCTTCTCAACCCACAAACATTAATAAAAAATTATTAGCAGTTACAAGTATAATCATCATAAAAGTGAATAAACTTAAATAACTGAAAAATCTTTGGTTATGTGGATCATGACTCATATACCCTATAGAGTAAATATGCACTAAAGAACTAACAATTAAAACAGGTATTAACATAGATACAGTTAAGCTGTCAAAATGAAAACCCCATGATACATTAAGTGATTCACTATCTATTCATCTAAAAAGGTTTATACTTACAGGTATGTTGTTTAAACCAACTTCAACAAAGGCCACCATTGCCAATAAAGTTGTTACAATTATACATGTACATGTTATTAAATGAGCTCCGCTAACACCTATTTTTCTACCAAATAAACCGGAAAATAAGGATCCTAATATGGGTAAAGTAATTATAGCTAAATACATTATTTATATTCTATGGCAATACTTCCTCTTAATCTGTAAAAAGCAACTAGAATAGCCAAACCGATAGCTGATTCTGCACCAGCTATTGCTATTATGTATATAGCAAAAGTTTGGCCTAATATATCATCAAAGCTAAGTGAACTAACCAATATTAAGAAGGTAATTGCTAATAGCATTATTTCAATTGAAATAAGCATTAATATTATGTTTTTTCTATTAAGAACAAAACCCAATATTCCTATTAAAAAAAGTATAATAGATAGATTCATTTATTTATTTGTTTTATTTAAATATGAAGTTAATAAACAGTATCTTCTTGGCTTTAGTTGACACTAATTAGTTAATGCATAAAGCATGCCATAATTTAATTAATATATTCTATAAAATAAATTATGTGAAACCTCTTGTGGAATTATTCACAACTTAGCATTATCTTTTTGCTGGTATATGCCTTCTTCCGAAGCAAAGATATCCCACCTTTGCTATGACAGCTCTGCGAAGCCTTGCGGAGCAAGGCTGTCAAGAAAACAGCAAGTAACTAGCTTAGATATTATGCTAAGAAAAATTATTAAGGTGTTGAACCTCATAATTTCGTGCTTGTTTGCTGGTACTTAGCACCTAGTTAAGTTGGTGCCAGTAGGGATATTTAGGGATTGAACCTAAAATCTTTGATCTGCAATCAAAACGCAGAACCATCTGCCATATCCCTTAATATACATAAATATATCCTTATCTTAAAAGATAATGCACATGCTAGTTCTATGCTATGCTTCGCTTACACAGCAAGAAGACACTAGCATAGAAAAATACTCATATATATTAATTATTTTTTTTACTACTAAAAAATAAAAAAAAAATAGTTTAAAAAAAACAGTATTGCAGACAAAGTTTAACTTTGTAAAGGTAAACTAACGAATGCGTGAGGTTTAGGTGGACTACTTAAAGCTCATTCTAAAGAGTTAGAGCTTCTGTTTAATAAACCTTGGAAGATATCAGTGTAGAACTGTAAAGTTAATCAAGGATATCTGCTGGCAGCCTTACCATGCACTAATTGTTTGTAAACTAAGTCTAAGAATAACCATGTGGCAACGACACTGATTAAACTACCATAACTACTTATTATATTTCAACCAGCGAATGCGTCAGGGTAGTCGCTAATTCTTCTAGGCATTCCTTGTAAACCTAGGAAATGTTGAGGGAAGAATGTTACGTTAACTCCAATGAATAATATTCAAAAATGTACTTTACCAGACATTTTGTTGTATTCTAGACCTAATATTTTAGGTATTCAGAAATACCAAGCACTGTATAATGCAAATACAGCTCCCATACTAAGTACGTAATGGAAATGCGCAACTACGTAATAAGTATCGTGGAATGCTATATCTAAAGACGCATTAGCTAAAACAACTCCTGATAATCCCCCGATTGTGAACATAAATACGAAACCTAAAGCAAACAACATTGAAGCTGTTAATACTAAAGATCCTCCGTAACATGTAGCTAATCAAGAGAATATCTTAATACCTGTAGGTACTGCGATTATTAAAGTTGCGGCTGTAAAATATGCTCTTGTATCGACATCTAAACCAACAGTGTACATGTGATGACTTCAAACAACAAAACCTAATACACCAATAGACATCATGGCATAAACCATACCTAAATATCCAAACACACTCTTGTTAGAGCTGGCAGATATAGTAGTACTGATTATACCGAAACCTGGTATGATTAATATATAAACCTCTGGGTGACCAAAGAATCAGAAAAGATGTTGGTATAAAATAGGGTCACCACCACCTGCGGCTTCAAAGAATGATGTATTAAAATTTCTATCAGTAAGTACCATTGTAATTGCACCGGCTAATACAGGTAAAGATAATAATAATAATACAGCTGTAACAATTACAGCTCACCCAAATAAAGCTAATTTGTGTAATCTAATACCAGGGCTTCTCATATTAAGTATAGTAGTTATAAAGTTTACTGCACCTAATAAACTACTTATACCAGATAGATGTAAAGCAAATATGGCTAAATCTACACTAGGTCCACTGTGACTTTGTACTCCACTTAAAGGAGGATAAAGAGTTCAACCAGTACCAGCACCATTTTCAATACCACTAGCAAATAAAAATAAAATTAAACTAGGTGGTAATAATCAGAAACTTATATTATTTAATCTAGGAAAAGCCATATCGGGACCACCCACTAAAAGTGGTAATAAGAAATTACCAAATCCTCCAATTAAAGCAGGCATAACCATAAAGAAAATCATTAATATAGCGTGAGCAGTAATAATACTATTATATAATTGGTTATCCGCTATATATTGAACACCTGGTCCACTTAATTCTAATCTTATTAGAACAGAAAAAGCAGTACCTAATAATCCAGAAAATAAGGCAAATATCAGATATAGTGTTCCGATGTCTTTAGCATTCGATGACCAAAATCATCTTTCAATTCATAAAGATACTTGGGAATTAGTTTTCGTTAACTTAGGCTGAGTAGGTTCTGAAGCAGATTCCTCACTAGTTAGTTCTAAACGGCTAGAGTTATTTAGGGTATTAGGATCGTACAAATACTAAAAACCCTACGCTGTCTTAATTAGCCCTATAGAGTAAAGCCAAGTGCAGGTTGGTATTTTAAATTTATTATACATTAAGCAAGTAATAGACATATCCAGTTATTATTATTTTATATACTAGTTCTATGCTATGCTTCGCTTACACAAGAAGACACTAGCATACTTTAGCATACCTGTTTTAAATAAGCGGACGCTACTCTTAGGTGCAATACAGTAAAACTTGATTTATACTACTTGTAGCATATGTTAGTGTCTTGCTGTGTAAGCGAAGCATAGAACTAGCAAGGCAAAATAAGCCTTTACACACTTTCATACCTGTAAGGTTCCACGTTCTACTGGCCCCTCTAAACTTATCTCCATATTTATGCTAATTTATGCTTCGCAACTGCGAAGCATAAACCTGCAATAAGACTTGCCATTTTCTTTACAAATATTTTGCAACATATACAAAGCCGGGCCCCTACAAACAAAAATAATTTTTAAAGCAAGTATATATTTGTAGGTATTATTTCAAAACTGTATAATATACAGGGTACTAATATAACAAACGCAATAACTAAGGGTAATAAGACAGTTCAACAAAAAGACATCAACTGGTCGAAACGAATACGAGGGAAAGAGGCTCTAGCTCATATAAATACAAATATCATAAAACATGATTTTATACCTAATGTTAAACCATATACTAATCCTTCTATTAAAGGATCAGCCAATATACTTTCATTATCTAAATATTCAATGTAATAATCAAAATCAAAGTATTGTATTAAATGGTACAGTGAAGGTAAATAGTCATATAAATAACCACCTAAAAACAATACACTTGTTAGTACACATATTAATACAATACTACCATACTCTGCTAAGAAAAAAAACACAAATATAACAGCCGCGTGTTCTGTCATAAAACCACTAACAAGTTCCGATTCAGCTTCAGCTAAATCAAAAGGAGCTCGATTAGTTTCCGCTATAGACCCTATGAAAAATATAATAAATACTGGTAACAAGGGTACTATAAATCATATAGCTCTTTGACCTTCTATTATAACAGTAAGATTTAAACTACCTGTTAACATTATAACAAGTAATATAGCAGAACTTAAAATTAATTCGTAACTTATTAATTGTGCCGTACTTCTTAATGAACCTAGAAAAGCATATTTACTGTTAGCACTTCAACCAGCTAATAATATACCATATGTAGCTAAAGAAGATACAGCTAACATATAAAGTATACCTAAACTAAAGTCATTTAAAGACAGTCCAGGCCCGTACGGTATAACAAGATAACCTAATAATGAAAAAACTAAAGTTATAATAGGACCCAAAAAGAACAAAGCTAAATTAGCTTGTGTAGGTGAAACATATTCTTTTAATAATAGTTTCAAGGCGTCAGCAAAAGCTTGTAAAAGACCATAATATCCTACTATATTAGGACCTAGTCTTCTTTGCATACTAGCCATAGTTTTTCTTTCAGCTACAGTTACATAGGCTACAGTTAATAATACCGGGACAACAATTAAAACAACTTCTATTACGGATATTAAGGAAATTAAATACAACATCTTTTTTTTTATTGTCTAAATTAAATTTTAATAAAAAAAACATCTTATTATGACATATTTATCTCTTATTTGCTACTCATCATCTCTATGCATACTTAAGAGATTAAATGCAGACTAAAAAAGTAATAAGCCTGGTCTATAAAGACTAGTATGTTGATTGTATTTAAGAAGTAGTGTTTGCATAATATAAAAGTTTTATTTTTAATTTTAAATTTAGATTAAAAATAGTGGTTAAATATAATTTTATTATAGATTTAACTATTAAGCTAAAATTATACTTAGAATTATTTAATATTAATGTAAACCTATTTGTTTGTCTTCTTGCGAAGCCTATGCCTTCGGGCTGTGTAAGCGATGCATAGCAAAAGATGGAATCTTTTGCTATGCAAGCAGCAAGGAGAGAACTATATTTATCTATTAAAAATATTTATCACACTTTAATTAGTACTACTTATAATAAATATAACCTGTACCCCTGAGGGGGGGGGGGGTACCCGGGTTCGACCTGGAAACATTTTTGACCCTAACAGAGCGCCCAACCATTAGGCTTTAATCTCTAAAAGGTTTTATTTAAAATATAATAAATATTAGTTTAATTAAATTGCGGTAGATACTCCTACTTAAGTTCAGCTCTTGCTAGTTCTATGCTATGCTTCGCTTACACAGCAAGAAGACACTAGCAAAGAGGATATCTAACATGTTAATCTTATTTAAACTTATGATAGATATAGCACTAGGAAACGCTGTTATACTATAGTAAGTATATTACTATAGTATATGTTTTTAGCTTAAAGTAAACTATGTAAAAAAAAAAAATTTCAAGTATAAGCCCCTAATATATTAAACATTTCTCGTTCCATCTATATTTAATTTAGATTTAATATTTATAAATAATTCCACTAAACTATTTTCAAATAGACTTATTAAAGGTACTGTTATTAAAAAATGTGCAAAGTATATAACTGTACTTATTTGTCCAAATTCTATAAATGGAGATTCTACGTGTTTGGCTCCTAATTGCATTAATATTAAAAAATTACCTAAAAATATATAGAAAGCTATCTTACTTAAAGGTCTAAACTGTATACCTCTACTTCTACTTAAGTCAGTAAAAGGCATAGCTAATAACATTAGGATAGAAGTTAGCATAGCAATAACTCCTAATAATTTATTAGGTATACTTCTTAATATAGCATAGAAAGGTAATAAGTATCACTCAGGCACTATAGCAGGTGGAGTTTGCATAGGATTAGCCATAACATAGTTATCACTATCTCCTAATACATTAGGCATGAAAAATACAAATAAACTTAACACAATGAAAAATAAAAATATAGTTATTAAGTCTTTAAATAAGAAAAAAGGAGCAAAAGGTAATCTATCATAATTACCTGAAACACCTAAAGGATTACCTGACCCAGCACTTTCGTGCAGAGCTATTAAGTGCATTATTACTAATGCAGCTAATACAAAAGGTAAAACAAAATGTAAAGCAAAGAATCTATTTAAAGTCGCATTATTAACAGAGAAACCTCCTCAAAGAAATTCAACAACATCTTGCCCAATTCAAGGTATAGCACTCATAAGATTAGTAATAACTGTCGCACCTCATAAACTCATTTGCCCATATGGTAAAACATAACCCAGGAAAGCTGTAACTATCATTAAAAGAAAAATAACTGTACCAATAGTTCAAACTAAAGTTCTAGGAGCTCTATAAGACCCATAATATAAACCTTTACCTATGTGTAAATACACAATAAAGAAAAAAGCTGAAGCAGTATTACTATGTAAATATCGTATTAATCAACCATTATTTACATCTCGCATAATGTGTTCTATGGAGTTAAAGGCTTCTAAAACGCTAGGATTATAGTGCATAGCTAATGTTACACCTGTAACAATTTGTATTACTAAACAAAGACCTAATAATGAACCAAAATTTCATAGATAGCTAATATTTGAAGGTTGTGGAGAATCAATTAAATATGAATTAATTAATCTTAATAAAGGATGACTTTTGAAAATTCTCATTTTTTTTTCAGTTATTGTATGTTTTTTTTTATAAATATTTATAACATATGTAAAAATTTTTTAGATGTTTGTTTAAACAAATTGCTTTTTTTTTTTCGTAACCAAGTACGTGCAACGAGGTACTTTTATGCAAGTTTAGATAAACTAACCTTCGTATTACTGTTCATATAATCAAGTAAGGAACTTTTCAATGCTTACAGACTCAATAACAATAGGCATACTACTATGTAATATACCACAAATTTCTGAACATTGACCATAAAATGTTCCTTCTCTATTTATAAGTACAGATACTTGGTTTAATCTTCCAGGGTATGCATCACATTTAATACCTAAAGCTGGACAAGCATAAGAGTGTATAACATCTGCAGCTGTAACAATAAATCTTACGTGTGTTAATTCAGGTAGGATAACTCTATTATCCACTTCTAACATTCTTAGAGCTCCATTTTCTAAATCAGACTCTGGCACTAGATAAGAATCATATTCTATGAATTCTTCATCTGAGTTTAAAAAGTCTGGATATTGATAACTTCAATACCATTGGTGACCTTCTGCTAATACAGACATAGCCGGATCGCTAACTTCATCCATTAAATATAACAATTTAAAGGAAGGAAATGCTATTAATAATAATATTAAAGCGGGTGTAATTGTTCAAATTAACTCAATTAATGTACCGTGATTTAAATATTTATGTGAAATAGGTGATTTAGTGTTTATATAATTTCTAACTATAGTAATCATTATTCAACCTACTGCAAATAAAATTATAACTAAATAGAACATAATATTATCGTGTAATTCCACTAACCCTTCCATTTGTGGTGTAGCACTATCCTGGAAATATAGACCTCAAGGTCTTGGCGTATCACATAAATTAACTATATTTAAGCTTAATAAGTTCAACATTTAGAATTATATATAATAATCTTCCTACTGTTAACCAATATATCTTCGAAGATAGGGTTTTTAATTAGCATTTTCTTAAAAAAAATTACATAACCATAAAGACAACAATAATATAATATATTTAGCTCTTCTTTGCTACGCATGCCCGAAACATAAAAGAATTATATTATTAGTATAGCCAAAATAATTGTAGGAAACGCTATTATACTATAGTAAGTATGTTACTATAGTATATGTTTTTAAGTTAAACAGAAACACAGATAAATACCTGCGTAGTTCTATTGCTTCGCATAAAGTACTCCACCCTGGGTGTATTAACTGCTAAAGACATAAACGGTATAGGCCTATATCTAAGCTAGTTACTTGCTGTTTTCTTGACAGCCTTGCTCCGCAAAGCTTCGCAGAGCTGTCATAGCAAGGGATGAAATATATTTGGAATATATTTGCTTCGCAAGAAGGCATAGACCAGCTAAAAGATATAGGTAATACATGAGGAACTATAAACCATGACTTATAGCTAAACTGTTATTTTTGTTATTAAAAATCTTAGTTTGTCTACTATCAATTTTTAAAGCATTTTTACCTAACTCGAAAGAAAAACCTAGTGTTAAAGCTAAGAAAAATATTAGCATTACAATTAAACCATATACATCATTAGTGTATGCACTAACAACATAAGGATATACTAATAAGATCTCTAAATCGAATAGTAAAAACAGTAATCCAAATATAAAGAAAGAAATACTGAACTGTGTTCTATTCTGACCTAAGAATGAATGGAAACCACATTCGAACGTACTATCTTTCTCTTGATAGGGATTATGTGGGGCAAAAATTAAATTTACCGCTAATAATATAATAGCTAATAGCGGTATAAAAAAAAAAAAAAGTAGTGCTTGTCATTTAAGTATTGAATAAAATTAATGCTAATATATTAGCTAAATTTAATCATTCTTGAGGGACAAATATAAATAACATAATTATTAATGTTAAAACAGATATTGTTAAAGTTAAAGAACTAGATAATACAATATTATTAATATTAAAATTAACTTTTACCTGTTCTACTTCAGTTATATTATCTTTCCCCTCAGCAAAATTTGTACTTGTTTTATTTATACCTGTAGACAGTAAGTTTTTTAAAGGGTTACTTTTAACTATACTACCTTCTATAGATATATTTTTAACTTCAGGATTCACGATATACTCCGACTTATCAAAGAAAATTTGTTTTATAATGTTTAAGTAGTATACGGCGCTTATTACGCTAGTTAATATCGCAACTAAAGTAATAAATACATAACCACTATCTAATGCTGCACTTAAAACCATTTGTTTAGCAAAAAATCCTAATAAAGGTGGTATACCTGCAAAAGAAAAAATAGTAATACTTAGACTTAAAGCTAAATAAGGGTTTATGTTAAAGTAACCTTTTATTTGGCTAATTAACTGTATAGGTGAATTATTTTTATCCTCTAACTCTTTATACTCATCTGTAGAATTAATATAATAATAAAGTGAGTATCCTATACTAATTAATATTATGAATGCATTTAAATTACTAAGAGAATATTGCATTAAATAAAAAATAAAGGCCTGTATAGATTCAATACTATTAATACTTAATGCTAATAATATAAACCCTACGTGGGATATTGTACTATAAGCAAACAATCTCTTTATTCTAACTTGAGTTAATCCCACTACTGATCCTATAATTAGAGAAAGTAATGAACTAATTAACAAGCTTGATGTTCAACTATATTGGAAAGAAAAAAGCGAATTACTGGTATAATGAACTAGTTCTAATAAGAAAATAAAAATAGATATTTTAGCTACAATAGCCACAAATGTAGTAACAATAGTAGGTATAGCATCATAAACATCCGGAGATCAAAAGTGAAAAGGTGCCGCACTACCTTTAAATAAGAAACCTATACTCAATATAAGAAAAGCAAAATTAATATAATAAGCTGTATATGCGGAACCTAGATCTCCGGATCCTTCACTAACTAAATCGCTTATACTAGTTATAACATAAATTCCATCTAAACTAGTAGAACCGGAATTAGTATATAACAAACTAGTACCTAATAATATAAAACAAGAACTTAAACCACCCAGTAAAAAATAAGTAAGACCACCTGAAGTAGCCTGCTCAGAATTACGGTAAAGTGTACTAAGTATATATAAACCATAACTTTGTAATTCAATAGATAGGAAAATAGAAACTAAATCACTAGTAGACACTAAGAATACAGCACCACTTATAACAAAGAGGATAATCAGTGGATATTCTATTATTTTAAACTGCTCAGCCATTTTATTTATTATTTTACTAGAATAAAATGTAAATTTATGAAAGAAAAATTTACTTATAGATGAATAAACTGGAACCCAAACCTTTCTAGGATAAAAAGATGTTAGTAGTATTATAATAGAACTTATGAAAAAGATAAAAATTTGAAATACTTGGGTAGTACCGGTTGTATGGAATAAACCACCTAATAAACCAATACCTCTGTATAAAGGCACCAAGTATAAACCTAAAACACTTATGAAGAAACAATAAATTAAAATAGTTATAGTTAATCGGCTATATAGTAAGGACTTATCTCGTCTACTTGTCAAAGAATTAGACAATAGTAAAAAGAGAATTGAAAATAGAGTAATTTGTTTTTTTAGTGTTTTTAGTCGCCTAAAAAAAAATAAATTAAACAACAAAAATAAATTAAAAAAACATAAAAAAGAAAAAAAAGCATTAAAAACAGTTAAAGAGAAGCATTAAAAACAGTTAAAGAGAAGCATTAAAAACAGTTAAAGAGAAGCATTAAAAACAATTAAAGAAAAGCATTAGGTATAATTAAATAAAAAACATTAAAATAACAAAAGAAATAAAAAGCCTATATATCTGAAAAAAACATTAAAGTAACAAAAGAAATAAAAAGCCTATATATATATGAAAAAAAAACGTCTGAAGCGTAGCACTAGTAAAAGTATGCTTAAGAAGTACTTACTAATTATTTCCTTATGGTTTAAATAAATGAAATCTTGTCTTAAGAAGGTAAGCCCAAGACATAACTATAGAACTACTAATCTAAAAGATCTAAAAATCTTGTAAACTCCCCTGTAGCTTTAACAGGCATTGTGTTTGTAGTAGTAGGGTGTTGTGCACCTTTTAATAACTGAACAGCTCTAAATAAACCTTTATATTCTCCTTTTTTTCATTCTAATAAAGCAAAAGGTCTGCTATTTTCCAAGCCATTAGCTCTAATTTTATCCGCTAACAAAACAATTTCATCTCGTGTTAAATCGTTATTGTTATTAAGTGTAGAATAAATAGATATCTGACGATGAGCAATGTTATCCGCCCTTGCCGCTATTTTAATTTTGATTGTATCCCAGCTTGTACCAGGGTTAGCCCCAAGGCCCGTACTTTCCCCGTAAAACCCACCAGGGCCAGGATTTCCTCCAGGGTTTCCCTCTGGCCCTATGTTTCCTGAAGGACCGGAATTACCATCTGGTACTGGATTTCACCCATGGTTTCCTCCTGAACTAGGGTTGTTCATTTTTAATACAAAATCGTTTATGTTTATAGGTAAAAAAGCAAATAAGCTAATAAAACCTATCAGAACAAATAATCTTGTCAGGGTTATAGAGTTAACCATGTTTCTACTAAATATACTATAATTTATTTCACTTTTATTGTGCGAAGCAAGAGTAAAATAATTAAAAAATTTACTAATCAGAATATTATTAATATAAATCATAAAGGGTAGCATATTTAGCCGCACGTACATATATAGTAATAAACTATTTGTGCTTAGATCTAAGCAATATATAATAATATTTAAAGCTAATATATTTATTCCTATATAAATTAATAAAGATATAAATAAAATATACTTAGTCTTAAATAATGGAGTGGTTTTTCAAATGTAGAAACATAACTCCTTAAACCTTTTTATTAACATTATTCATAATTTATTACTATAACTATAATATAAATTTAACCCTACTACAAATAATAGATAAAATCCTGAACATGATAAAAACCCAGATATTAGGCACATAGACAAAGAAATATCCATTAGGCTAGTACCCACGGTTAATCGGATTCCCTGCATTAGCGATAAAACATACAAGTTAAAATAAAATAAAGGTGCTATGCTTATTGTGAAAACTAAATAAGCAAACAAATATAAATATTGCTCATTTGGCACAACATAAGAAGTTTTTACTTTACAACTTTTTTTATCGTCTAGCAAATAAAAAACAGACTGTAAAAGTGGGTACTCTGTCTTAAGCTGCTCAGCCATTTTATTTATTATTTTTTTAGAGTAAAATGTATATTTATGAAAGAAAAATTTACTTACAGATAAGTAAATTGAAACTCTAACCATACCAAAATAAAAATATATTAACATTATGATAAAACAAATGAAAATAATAAAAAGATGAAATACTAGGCTAGTACCGGTTGTATCCCTAAAAGAATAAGGTAAACCGAGACCTCTGTAAAAAGGTATAAAATCTAAACCTAAAAATCCTAAAAAGAAACAATAGATTAAAATAGTTATAGTTAATAGGCTATATAAAGACTTATCTCGTATACACATAAAAAAATTAGACAATAGTAAAATTATAATTGAAAATAGAGTAATTAAGTAAACGAGTGAATTGAACACTAATCCTACCATGTATAAACCGGTTGCTCTGACTTTAAGCTATTCTTTATCCGAAGCAAGAGAAAAGGTAAAATACCCTTAAGACTAGTTTAGTTAAAAACCAATCTAGACGAAGCAAGAAAAAATTAAGGACATTTAGAGATATGAAAATATCCTTATTCTTATTCAAGACTTGAACTTGAATCTAGATATTAGAAGTATCCTGCTCTACCATTAAGCTAATAAGAGTTTTTATATTAACAAAATTAAAAATAAAATTTGTAAAAAAAAGTGTAGACACACGCCCTTTTTAATAGAATAGCATATGTCTATAACATCCCTATGCACAAGTGTCTAATGGTGTATACAAAAACAGAAGTATTTTTTATATTTTTAAACTAAAATCTAAATAAACTTAAAGTATAACCTCACATATGCTAGTGTCTTCTTGCTGTGTAAGCGAAGCATAGCATAAAACTGGCAAGAAAAAACAATAAGAGCAGAAAAAACAAAATATATTAACTTATATATAAAAAACTAGCCGGGAGAGAAACTCGAATTCTCATTATTAATGCATGAAATTAATGTTTTAACCGATTAAACTATCCTGGCTTAAATTTGAATACAAAATACTCCTACGCACAAAATATGCTTGACTGACTGCCGCTAGTTTAACATTTAATTAAAAAACTGAGCTTTATGCTCCTCAAGCCTACCTAGTTGAACGATAGAGAGTAAGACTTGACTTGAGGTTGCATATTACACTAGCTGTTAAAGTTTTAATTTGTAAAAAAAAATTTTTTTTTATATAAATTTTATTAACATTAACTATAATTTAAGTATATAAATTTTAAAGGGTGGATACCCTGATTTGAACAGGGAACATATTGTGCCACATACAATCGTTCTACCATTGAACTATATCTACCTTAAGTAACAATTGCTTAAATTTAAACCTTTAAACATATAAAAAAAGTAGGACCTAATCTAACCTAATTTAATAAAATATTCTATAACACTATATTATACAATATTATGTTAACCTCTTCTTTGCTAGTGTCTTCTTGCTGTGTAAGCGAAGCATAGCATAGAACTAGCAAGAGCATGAATTTAACCCCAGCTTAATCATCAACCTTTTGCGTACTTCGTGCGCAGCAAAAGTAAACAATAAAACTTTATGTTGGAGTGATTCGAACACTCAATAATAAATACCAAAAATTTATGACTTACCTATTAGTCTACAACATATTGCTATTAAAAATCATATAACTATTATACAAATAATATATTATAAGGTACATCCGACTTGAACGGATAAAATAAAAAAATCAAATAGTCCTAAACTATTCATGTCTACCAATTCCATCACTACCTTTATAATAACAATTGCTCGAGATAAGATTTGAACTTACAGCCTAGGTCGCTTCAAGACCCCGCTCAACCATTGAGCTTCTCGAACTTCTTTATAGATAACATGATTAATAATTTTATTCTTATTATCTATAAATACACTATATAATACATTATTAGATAAATACCTACAATCTAAAAGTTATGTTTATTACTAGTTCTATGCTTCGCTTACACAGCCAGAAGATACTAGCAAGAAAAAAGCATGGAGACATCAGGACTCGATCCTGAAATAACGATATGCAAAATCGCAGTTTTACCAATTAAACTATGTCCCCTTAATAACTATACAAAAATATTTAAATAATAACCTTAATACAGATAACCATTATCCTTATATTATATATCTACCTAAACAATTTATTATCATATAATTTAAGTAAATTATCCGAAAGAGGACTTGAACCTCTATGACATTAATCAACGAAGCTTAAGTTCGTCCTGTCTACCAATTCCAGCACTCGGATTTAATATAAATATACGTATAATGATATTGTAAGTATATATTATTGTATATATTATTGTAAAGATATTTAGTCTTGTTTTCATTAAGGATGTTGTTATTGAAATGACTATAGTTATTCACTATGCATATAATTACTATTAATATTAGGATTATTACTAATATTAGGGTTATTATTTTCCTGCTGGTTTATGCTTCGGAACTTCCGAAGCATAAGGTTATCCATATGTACAGAAACATCAACATAATAATTGTAGCCAATATTGTTTTGTCATAGTGTAAACTAACATATCTTCTTGCGAAGCCTATGCCTTCTGGCTGTGTAAGCGAAGCATAGCAAATAGATTGCATCTTTTGCTATACAAGCAGCAAGGAGAGAAGATGTCACATTACCTAAGGCCAGAGTGATTTGAACACTCATCTCAGCTGTCATGAGCAGCTTGCTTTACCAATTAAGCTATAACCTTTAATCTATAAAGAACAGTATGCGGACAAAGGATTTGCACCTCTATCAATTGGGCATGAGCCAATTATGTTACTATTACACTAATCCGCATTACTATAGTAAGATATTACTATAAAATAGTATTTAATCACTATAGTTTATAAGTTGCTTATAGCACTATAAACATATAATTTAAATAGCCCTTAATATATCTTAGGTAATAACGAACAAAAAAGTTATATAACTAGTAATTAAATAGCTTAATATTATAATCTATTTGCTAATAAGTTTACCCATTAATATAAAATTTTTTATATGTTTGTTTTATGCTAATAAAGTAGTATAAAAATAAATACCATTTAAAACAAGACTTAAAAGTTGTTGTCTTCTAAGAAAAATATTTAGCCTCAGTGGGACTCGAACCCACGCATGTAATGATGAAAACATTATGTCTTAACCACTTGACTATAAGGCCTAAACATACTACAAGCCCGGTGCAAGTATCGCACTTGCTTCAGCTGGTTACAAAACAGCTACATTACTTTTATGCTAACCAGGCTAATTAATATAGCAATAATGCTTTTTTTTACATTAAAAGCATAAAATTAGGGCTATAGTTAGATTATATTTAAGGTAATGTCTTCCACTATTTTTAAGGTAAAATTGTTTTATTTCATTTTTTTTTTTATAATGGATTTTCGATAGTAAATTATTTAGTTATATTTAAAATTAGTACTTTATACCTAAAAAAATTAAAATTCTTT
>Ga0247760_1000817_pt1 | contig 32029 bp, 31 predicted proteins | sample UWRJL171409R4_FD_179936 | JGI IMG/M metagenome (GOLD analysis project Ga0247760, IMG submission 179936) | Plant litter microbial communities from Arlington Agricultural Research Station in Wisconsin, United States - UWRJ-L171-409R-4 | ecosystem: Environmental > Terrestrial > Plant litter >... | reverse complement strand
ATTATATGACTTATTACGTAGAATCCAGAACTGGAATCTGTTTTACCATACTGCTTAAAATGAGAAAGATATTAGTGTTTAAAGTTGGATAATAATAGTTATTATAATAATAACCTGTTAACAAGTAGCATAATAACAAGTAATAATTACAATTCCTATACAATTTATTATGTTAAACACAGAACTGGAACCCCTTTTACTATACGGCTTATAATAGTAAAGGTATTACTGTTTAAACCTAAATAATAATAATAACATTAACATAAACTTAAATATCTCTCTGGTTTTAATAGCTATTCCAAATCGGGCTTTAGATTAAGAATTACAGTTAAAATCTACATATAATACTACGTTTTTCTATATTATAAACTAAAATAATAACTGTAAAAGTCATGGTCTTTTCACTTTAAAACTGAATATCTCCCTTCACTTAACCCTAACCCTGAAAATAGAGTAAAAATCGGATTCTACATCACCTGATGCATATTAAAACGTATCATTTGATTATGTAGGTTAATAATTCAAAACTATTAAATTATTACTCCAATTCACCCAGTTAGGTTAAAAAAAACCTTTAGTTTTTCACAGATAGAAATAGAAATAGTATAGTGGTAAATAGCGTAATATAAATTAAAGAGGTTCCCAGTTCGAATTGCATTTGTGAAAGTGAAAAAAAAAACTGTAAACTGTAAATTGTAAAATAAAGCCTGTAAACCCTGTAGAATAAAGCCTGTAAACTCCATAGAAGAGAGCTTGTAAACTTTGTAGAAGAAAGCTTGTAAACTCTGTAAAATAAAATCTTTAAATTTTAAAAAATAAGGCTTTAAAAAGTAAGATTTATTTTTAATTATTCTTTTATCTCTTTAAATAGATGTATTGGCCTCCGGACAGGTTTCTGTCGCTTTGTTCGCTATACTTATTTAAATAAGCTTAATACCCCACGCTAAAATTGCCAGGAGCGAAAGTGAGGAATGGAGCGCTCCGTAGCGTAGCAAAGGGCCGTCGCGTAATGACGAACGAAGCGACGCCAGCAATTTTATAAATAAAAAGATACTAAAACGCTTTTAACAGTCTGAAAACAGTTTTTACTATAATATTAATTTTAATATAACCAGACTACTTAAAACTCTTTTAATTTAAACCAAAGTATTTATATACATCATGAAAATTTCTTAATTAATTACCGAAAAACAAAATATATTGTCTCTATGCCTTTCTTTAAAATTAATTAATGTGGAACACAAAACAGAGCGGTTTTCTGGCCGTTCGGCAAAAGAGGGATGGAATTGCTTATTCTAGATAAAAAGGAGAGAGTGGCAGAGAGCCAGTAATATAGTGGTGGAAGGTGGCGAGTCATGTGGCCAAACAGGTGACCATATTGTATTACAATTCAGCAATAGCTCGGGCCCCGTCTTCGGCGATAGCCTGCTTCCGGTGTGGAAATGGATCAAGCCTGATGCCACTTACGGAAAGAATGATTTCTGGGAGGCAGAGCTACGCGAAGCTCTAGAAGACCGGGAGGGGATTGGTGGTCAGGAACTGATCGTTCTTGATAGGTGGGGCGCCGGAACAAATGTTATGAACCATCGCATCTCCCCGAAATCGGTTGGAAAGTTCTCAAACCTAGACTGGGCTGAGCTTGTGTGAGAATCCACCAGGCCTTGGCAGACAACCATGTCGTCCTCCAATCACATCAAGTACCACCACATTTGAAGCTAATGAGATAGGTACTAAGCAGGCCATGGTGCTCTAGGGTACAAATTGAGGCTCAAATTCATCTAGCAAATTAGTTGTGAGCGAAAATAGAAATTATGTAGACAACTTATACCAGAGCTTACGCGATACCTCAAACCTATCCACCATACCACCTACGCATCCGACTCGGCAATCCATCTTAAAGGATAGCCGATTCGTTCGCGTTTCCTGGAATGCCGAATGAACAGTCACCGCCTTTACGAACATAACCCCGCTGCTGCCACTCAGGCACTTGGCCGCATCTGACTTTCTGAATGTGCAGAAACGAGCATGTTATTGAGAATCCCCCTGCCGCCACTTAGGCACTTGGCCGCATCTATTTTTCTGATTGTGCGGAAACGAGTATGTTATTGGGAATTCCCCTGCTGCCACTTAGGCACCAAAAAACCTGGCCGTTTTAGCACATCTCCATATCATTCTTGGAATCACCACCCGTCAATGCTGCAAGCTACTCGTAATCACGCTTCCACTGGGCGTAAAACACGTCGAGGTTGAGCCTGAGACTCGCTGTGTTGTGGCACTTCTCCTTGGATAGAATGCCGACCCATCATATCACTGCTCGCGCCCCCACCTGAACAAAGCGTCCATTGTTGGGCCTCCACTCATACTTACCAATGGATACAAACCCGGAGAATCCCCAGTTGCTTCTCTCCCAGACCGACCACCACGCTTCTCCCAGCAACAGCCTATACGTAAAACTTCGCATCCAACCTGCTCTAAGTATCCTTAACGAACCAAGGTCATTCGATCGAACATGCCTACCTAGTAAGTGCCCTCGATGCTTGCCGCGAGGTGACCCATGGTTTTCCCAGCTCCCTCCCTCTTGTGCCCTCTCCTGGTCGTTTCCAACTTCCGTATCTCTCTTTTCTCTCCGCTGTTGCTTATTGCCACCCCCATACCACCTCCTAAACGCATGTCTCCCGTCATTCTTCCATCATATTGTGCCTAATCCCCTTCACCTTTTCCATAAGAAAGGGTCCTCACGCCTAGTAGAGTATGAGTGGGTAATGCGAGTCTGTACAAGACACTGACCCCGAGTCTCCTACCTAAGCACGGCGTCTAACCCCTTGTCCGAAGTAACCCCGAAAATTGGAGCACAACTGCGAGCAAAGGCTCGGCAACTGCGCCTCCGTGCCCTCCCGGGCATTCTATGAGCCTCCCTACCGACAGCTTAAAGGGGACTCGCAACCCAAAGACCAAGACCGCAATCAGCCCTAAGGCCAATGACCTGCTTGGGGTCGGTACCCACTTCGAGGACAGCGCGTGAGTCAATTCTCCATGCTCCTGGAGTGTACCATTGACTTAGCCTTGTGCATCCCCCTTACTGACCGACGACGCATCATACCTAGTGCCGTCGCTCACCCGCCGCAATGGATTTATAAGCACGACCTTTAATTATGACACCATTCCATCATTGAGCTTCTTGCGATGAGAACGCAAGAGCAGACAACCTCCTCTGTCAATGTTGACCACACAGGTCCTGGATATCACATGTCACTAAGGGAAGATGGATGGTATCAAGCTTTGTGTGTACCTGAACAAAACTGGGCTTTTGACACCGTTCTCTTTTGATACCAGATCAAATATGCCTTATTATCCCTCCCAAGAATCCCCATTAATCCTTTACCTTACCTTGCTCTGATCTATGCCGGAGTTTCCACTTTCTTCCGAGCCCAAAGTCTACTACTTAAGACAGGTGTCCACAGTTGGGGTAAACAATACCGTTTGGGGCATATCACACCCTTAATGACTTTCTCAACGCACTGGCTCGTTATAACGCTGGTGTTAAAGGTCGCTGTCCACTCCTTATTCTGATCACCTATGCCATATTAAAAGATCTAATCGTAGGTCGTGTAATCCGGATTGTAAATAAGTCTCCTTTGTAATTTGGACCCTGGGTCGCCACTCAGGAACCTATGACCCCACACCTCATCCATATTGGTATTTAGGCAGTTGGTGCACTAACATCCTCTTGTCCTGTGTGGCGACCCGCTGGCCGCCACTAGGGTCCCATGCCTCCCGGACGGCGCGGTTCACCGCGCGCACTGGGCGACGGCACCGACAGCCAGTCTGGAGAGGCTCTGTCCCAAGAATCGGATCTGTTGACAGAGCCCCAAGGGGCCACAGAGCCCGGCGGATTGGAGTCGGTACAAGTTACCTCTAGATAGCTTAGTATAGATATCATCATTATGACCTCGATGGATGAGGGACCTAGGGTTCTTTATGTGTGGAACGTTTCACTGAGGGTACGGAGCTCATGGGAGCAGCGGAAGTGCAGTTGCAAAGTGACTTGATTAGGTAGAAAGGGTGGGAGCGAAGCTCCCAGACTAAATATAAAAGAGAGCTCCCTGTGTGTGAGGAGAGCACATGAAGAAAGGCTCCTGCGTTCCAGCCTAGCCTGGAGCGGTAAGGCGCCTGGGCGCCTGAGCGCTAAGAACTGCCGCTGCAGTTCGACACACCCCCCAGGTGCTCAGAACTGCGTTCTAAGCGCCTGAACGTTCGAAAAGAAGTTCGCTATAGATAGAAAATAATGAGGTCCGGAGGCAAGTTAAGCCTGTAACTTCCCAATTGTGGTCGAGTTGGTGTGTGGTCGCGTTTTTGGCACGCGTTAAACCGAAAGCGGTAAGCTTATACAGTAGTCTGAGCTTTTTAACTCTATGTTAAGAGCTCGTAATCTTTCCCTCCGTTTATTTACTTTCTTTAGGTAAATATAAAAAATTAAAAACACTACTATTCTCACTCCCACTCCCAGTTATTATAACTAATGTAAAGACTATAGGCTTACACCTTAAGAAAACGTAAGTCCTGCTCCTTCTGCTTAAAAAAACTGTCGTTTCTACTTACTAACGTGCTTTACATATTTAGTTCTTGTTAAAAGTGTAATTAGTCTTGTTTATAAGTGTTTTTACCACTTTTTCTTCTACTTTAGTTCTAATGTACTTTATAGTTAAAAGCTTTATAATAAGAAAAGAGCGCTTACAGTGTAAGTTTCGCTTACTCTTATTATTTAAAAGCAGTGGCTAACTTCAATTTAAGTGCTAAAAAGCCTAAGCCCCACGCCTGCACTCTAACCCTGTTACCTAAGCCACTCAGCTCACCCCCTTATTTACCCTCCTATAAGGAGGAGGATAAGGAAGAGGAGGAGGAGGAGGTTAAGCCTCCTGTAACGCTGATGTAAGTGGATTTGCTTTTACAGTAGTAAATGCTTATATTTAACTCTAAGCTTTTAATAGGAAGAATAAGCCACGCGCTATTAAGTCGCTTTGCCTGCCGGTAACTACGCCTAAGCGTGGTGAAGTCTGTTTAGGGTGCTTATAGAGCGCTATCACTAATAATAGCGATAGCCGTTACTATAAGTTAGTTAATGTTTCAGCGCGTTATTATTATTATGTTAACGGTTACTCTTATATACCGGTATAGGTGCTCTTCTTATAACCTTAATTGTGTATTTAGCTAACTTACTACTTAGCCTATTCTTAATTAAGCCTTTTAAGGATAAGTTTCTCACAGCCTTATAGGGTAAAGCTCCAGCTGCCGTAAGTCTCTTATGTTCTGTAAGCTAGTTCTACTTTAACTGCTTATAATAGGAGTTTAAAAACTATAAAGTTATACTATAGGTATTGTTTATTAAGCCTTTAACTTAATTAAGTTAAGAAGAGATTATGGTGGCTGTTAGTAGTGTCCTACCTAGTAGCGTTAGTGTTATTTAGGGCTCCAGCTCCTTAAAGGAGCGTACTGTCGTTATAATTAGTAAGCTTATTAACTTAACCTTCCGTATTTAATAAAGTGTTATATTTAACCTGCTATCTTATTACCTTTAGGCTTATTTCGTCTTTTTATTACACTTACAGCGTTATGCCTTTATGCGTGGAGACTGTGGGAGCGGTGCTCCCTTTAATCTTACAGCTCCTTTATTACAGTTCCCTTTACTATATAACTAGTGTCCTTTAATCTTATAAGCGTTACGAAGTGTTTAAAACGCTATTATAAGAGTAGTTTAGTAAGTCCATTTATTAGTATCTGTTATATAGGAAGATACGAGACTTTAAATAAGCTTTTAATATGCTCTTAGTAAGCTTATATATTATAGATATTAATATGTTAAAGCTTAATATTCACTCTTACGTTCTCTCCAACTATTAGCTGTATTATTTACTAGTTATTATAAAAGATCCTCTAAATTAGGCTAAGCTTATAAGCGATATCGGCTATAAGCCTTTTAAATGTTATAGTCTCCTTAACTGTATATATAAATGTAAGCAGTTTAGCTTTGGTTAATAACGTTATAACTATATATTAGTAAGCAGCTTTCCAGTTAATTACATTATTGAAGAGTATTATAATGTACCCTTATAATAAGTGGTATATCTTAATATTATCTGTGAAAGAAATGTCGCTTATAATTATAAGAACCTTTTACCCTGCTCTGCTATACTTAATCCTTACGTATTGTAAACTATATAGGTACTTAATTATCTACTTTGTTATAATTAGGTGCTCTGGGCTTAGGTTAGTGAGAAACTGTAAGAGGATTAAGGTTAAAAAGGTTACGTTAAGTTAAATTATAATTACTATATATAGAATAGATCTTATAAACTTTTAATACTCCTTAACTTCTGCCTTTAACACACTTCTTATGTTCTTAAAGAGTTCCACGTTAAAGAAGGGGATGTTTAGGAATATACCCTTTAAAAGGTTATACTGTTTAGTAATCTTCTTAATATATTGGTTATAAATTAACTAGAGCTTTCATTCACTCTAGTCTCTAATTACTTAAATGCTAATAAAACTGGTAATCGGCCCCTTTTTATAGATTTTATATTTTATGTGGAGCTTTTACATAATAACTTTTACAGCTTTATAATACTTTTTTATAAATATTATAAAGTAATTATCTATATAAAAGAGCATATATACAGTTTTATTCTTATTAAATGTAAGGTATAGCTCCTTATTTAACAGGGTAAGGCTAAGCTCTGTTAACGTTAACGTAAACTCCTTATATTATAATAATAGTAAGTTGTGTAGGCTGTATAGCGCTTATTTAAGCTTGCAGTAAAGGCCCTCTTCTTTAAAGCTATCTGGAAGCTTACACACTATTAAGGAGTCATTATCTCGCTTAGTGTATAAGAAAGCCTAGATTATATTAAACTGCTAGACTTTTAAATCTTATTAAGTGGTGAAAACTATTATTATCCTAAATAAACAAGTAATTAAAGTCGCTATATAGGTGTTTTAAAGCATATTAACCTCTTATAAGTCGCCTTTTATACAGATCCTTACCTTACACTTATTAAACGTACTATCTTTATAAAACTTATAAGTAAATACCTATTTAAGCGGGAGCAGCTGTAAATGTACTATAGTGCGTTTGATTTTATATTACGTTCCTTTACGCAGGAAGTACTGTATCTTAGCTTAATATACCTCTTTAAACTGTAGGCTAAATGGGTGGTTATTAAGATCCTTTTAATACTTTAATAGTTATAATTTAAAGAGATTATCTTAATTAAGGTAAGGTATACTTAGGGAAGCGTTAAACCTCACCTTTACTTAAAGTATTACTGCTTAAAACACAGCGTATAACGTCCTGTAAGCTCTACTCCCTTCTTTAATTACTATTTACTAATTAGGTAAAAATGTTATAAAGAAGCCTGTAAAGCTTTTATTAAAAATTAGGTAGTCGATTCTTTCTTTACTATAGATTTAAACAGTAAACGTGTAAATTACTAACCTAAACGTTTTAGGGGGAGTTAGCTGCCCTTAAAGTCTCCTGCTCTGTCTTGTTATAAGAGGGTAATTAATTTATAGGTGTGTGTTATGTGTTTCTAATGCTTTTAACTCCACTACTATAATAATATTTTTAGCTAAATCTTCTAATAAAACATCTTTATACTCTTTTAAAGCTTTATACTTAAAGGTTATAAACATCTTATCACTATTATCTTCTTACAGGTAGCTGTTTTCCTTAAGAGTTATACGTGGCTCTACATTATTAACAGAAGCCTTATCTTACTATTCTAAAGTTTCTTATTATCTAAACCTTTACTTAAAAAGCTCTTTAATTTCTCTAAGCCCATCACCTGTTAATAATAGTATTTCACCCATTAGTGAATAATTACCCGTTAATAATCTTATACCGCTTTTACTAATTAAGTAAGCTAGCACACCCTAAGCTTCTAACTGTAATTTAGCCTTTAATATTTACTTTAAGGTTAAAAGTCCTCGTTTAAAGCTTATAAAGCTTTATTTAAACCCTGTAAACTTATCTTTAATCTGAAAAAGTACTATACTATCTTTAGGTGTGCTTACCCTTAAGTTTTAACCTTTAGGAGTATTTTCGTCTTTAAATTTAATTAGAGTTTCGTTATTATTAGGCTTAAGTGTAACATTTAGGTTTAAAACGTTAGTAAGAAGCTTAGGTACAGATATAATGTTCTATACTTATTATTTAACGTTAATGAAATTAAACAGCTATTAAGTAACTTATATTAACAGTACCTTTACTTTTTTAATTTCCTTCTTATAAAAGAGCTTCTTATTAAACATTATATTATGTGTTATAAGCACCGTTTTCAGTTACAGGTATTAAATACGGTAGATGTTAAAGGTAACGTAACTAATTAAATACCTAATATACCCTTAAAGTTTAGTTTTAAAACTAAGTTTATCTTACTCCACCTCTCACCTCTTATTAAAAACGTAAGCTTAGTAACTGTAAGTGTAAATCCTACTCTAATCTAAGTAGTGATTATCAGCTAGGCTCCTGCTAAGCTTACCTAGTGGAGTGTATTACTGGAAATATTAACGAAACCATTTTATAAGCTTCTCATTAGGTGATAACTAATTATTTTAACGGTTAGGGCTTATACTGTGCAGGTAGGTAGCTGCACGCAAACTCTTAAGCCAGATCGATTTAGGGAGGTTTACTCCCTCTTTTATCTTAATAACCTTTACGATCAGCTCTTAACTTATATACTTACTCCTACCGTTTAGCTTATATATATGTAATAAAGTGGCTTTAATCTCAATACCCTCTTTAATCACCTAAAGCTAATACAGCATGTATCCTTTAATTGTAATTACGGAAGTCTTTTAATTTTAATATATAATATATATAGTAAACTTAAATTACTACTTTACTTAATTTATAAAGTTTTTAATAGTTTTAAACACTTCTAGCCCTTTCTTATCTTATAATATATAATAGAAAAGCTTACCGTTATACTTATCTTTAACTATAAGTAAGTAAATTAATCTGTCCCATACTTTATTAAAATAGAAAAGATCCTAACTAACTTATAGGAATAGGTAGTGAGAGAATCCTTTAAAGCGGCACCTTAAAATAACTTAATATAAGTGTGTAAATATATAGTATTTACAGTTAATAATCTTCATACTTATAATCGCTACGTTATATACTTACTTAACGAGTTTCCTTAAAGTATCTAATCCTAAGTGGCTTACGTAAGTGTGTTAAAGGTTTTCTATGTCCTCTTACAGGTATAGCTATTAATATAAGTGCTTTACTCTTTATATTATTATAGTTATTAATATCTTACTTATAGCGTTTACAGTAATAGGTATAGGGAAACTTAAGTAAGTGATAATAAGAGTGTATTAAAAGAACATTAAATTATACTAACGTTTTAACTTCTTTAACATTACGTTCTTTTCTATATTACTATAATAAAATATGTAGTTAAAACCATAATATTAAGCTCCTATTTTAGTGATCAGAGCTTTTAAGATGATGTTAATATAAAATCCTTCCACTATAATAACTTTATTAAGCACCAGATCTTTAATATTAGCTCCTGTAAAGCTTATAAACACCCTGAAGATCATGTATTTACTATACCTAATAATTAAGAATAAGTTAGTCCCTACTTAAATGTAATCTTCAGCTTCAACTTATTAGAAGCTCCTTTTAACTAATAACGATTTGTAATTAATAAGGTGTATTACTTTATAATTATTAATTAAGGTGCTGTTAAAGAACAGGTGCCTGGTAAATCTAATAATGGCGAACTACCCTATCACTTTAATAATTATTTTTATTATTTAAACGCTAATTACTATAGTATTAATAAATCTTAAGAATGTCGGAGCAGTTAAGCCGTCTTTACCTAAAGCGGCTAAAGTAGCTCTCCACTTCTCCTAACAGGTTTTACAAACCTTAAACCACTTAAAGCTAGCGAATTACACTTTAACCTTCTCCCTAACTTTAGACGTTAACTATTTAACGCGTTTAGTAACATATATAAGAATTAATTTAGTAATTATTAAGTGTAGGGTGTAATAATAAGTAGGTGGCTAAAGGTGCTTTTCTCTATAGGGGCACTCTTTTTTAAAGCTTTGTTTAGGTTTCTCCAGTGCTCTAAAGCTAAAGCTTCTATAGTTAGTGTAAAACACACCACCTAGTTAATTACCTCCTTTAGTTAAGAATTTCACTTTATTAATAAGCGTTAAGATAAGTCTAACGTAGTGTGTAACTCCTTTTATTAGGAGCCTTTAAACTTCTTATTCCACTAGTTTAGTAAGCTTTAAACCGGCCTATACAGGCACTATACACACCTAGATAGCCCTAAGCTAATCTTTAATGGTTAAGGGGCCTTTAATCTCTGTAATATTAAGACTTTCTGCCTTATAATAAGCTACCTTTTAATCCTTTATCTATTACTCCTTTAACACGTTAACGCTTTTAACTTATTTTATAACCGCTTAGTACTCTTAACACATTAGGGAGGTTAGTAAGGTTTAGCTAAGCTTAAGGTGTTCTTTTAAGAAGTGTATAAACCTTTAAATTATAAATCTGTTATTCTAGATTATTTATTATATTACTAACACCTTAAAGCTTTTATTAACTATATAGTTAACCCAGTTTTAAATATACTAGTACGTTTTAATTGTTTTAGTTATAACAGTGACGTAAACGGTGGCCATGGCCACCAGATAATTATATTTATCCCTAACCTCTTCTACTGTAACTATTTTAAGATTTAACTTATTTACAGTATCTTTTAAAGCTTTAAGTGTTTTCTCCTAAAGTGTAATGCTTAGGTTATAAATCGCAGTCGCCATTTCTTATCGTTTACTTATAAGCTTATAGATTATTATAATTCTCAGTTTAATATGTGGATTTGCTATATTAGGAGCAGCTGGATCGATTAGGTCCCAGATCCCTTGGTTTGTTACATGGTATTTAAGGGTCCTAATCTAGTCAGGTTAATCTTATAAGCTCTTAAGCTTCTAACTATTGGCTGGGATACCGTTATAAAGCGTGGTCTCTTCAGTTATAATAAGTTAGATCTGTAGATTAGTGAATAGGTTTAGATTTGTCAGGTTAAAAAGGATTTTATATATTATTAAAGGTTTTACAGAGGGTGCTGCTTGTAAGCGTCTTAAGTGCTTTGTTTTACACTTTACTCAGTTAGATAGAGCTGGGCTTATTACTGTGGAACGTTTCACTGAGGGTACGGAGCTTATGGGAGTAGTGGAAGTGTAGTTATAAAGTGACTTGATTAGGTAGAAAAGGTGGGAGCGAAGCTCCCAGACTAAATATAAAAGAGAGCTCCCTGTGTGTGAGGAGAGCACATGACGAAAGGCTCCTGCGTTCCAGCCTAGCTTGGAGCGGTAAGGCGCCTGGGCGCCTAAGCGCTAAGAACTGCCGCTGCAGTTCGACATTATGCAAGTAATACACTGTTCATTTGTGTTCTACTATTCAGATTGCCCGTGCGTTATAGGGTAACGGCCTTCAGTGCCTGTACTAGAGAGTTTAGTAATAAAGTTCTAAATGACCCGCAAAGGTGATTTCTTAGATGGAAAAGAGAAAACGGCAGTTCCGTGGCGAAGCAAAGCGACCGTTATGTTTGCGGGGGGAGAGCAGGTGTCCCAAAACTGGGGCCAGGTTTGTTCTTGCAACCACACCGTCCCATTTATAGCCACGGCAAGTATAGCCAGGGCAAACTCCTTGGAGTCATCTCGGCTTAGGCCGCCCTCAGTGCGGCTCATCCCTGGCTCAGGATCTGCGACTAATACGGACTCGGCCAAGAAAAAAGTGCCGGGTGAGACTATAAAGGTAACTAAGAATTCGAAAGGAGCAAGCGGGTGTCTATCTCTCCCACAAGACTTGGTGCAACAGGGATGTAAAGGGTTTCGAGCACCCCCCCCCCCCCCCCCCAAAAAAAAAACAAGACCCTCAAAAAGTTACCCTAAAACTCCAAAACCCATTAGGCTGATTGTTTCTACAAATATTCAACTCCCCTCAGCACTGAAGCCAGAGCAGCCTGAGTTCTGAGAGAAGCGAATCCTACACTGCGTCGGCGGGGAGCCTTAGCCCTGCCAGACCAGGTCTCCAGACCGAATCAGCCAGGTGAGGCCGCCGTGGACGGCTTGGAGACAGGCGCCGGTGTTGAGGTTCTGCGTGCCTGAGGTATACGAACTATGGAGGCGGCGGTCGCTGGGGCTCTGGCTGTTGTACGAGTTGAAGATGATGTCGGGCTTGAGGATTCCAAGCGCAGAAGAGTGCTTGAGAAGAGAGTTCTAGTCTGGGCTCGGCGATAAGCTTCCTTGCTTGTCCGACATAGTGCAGGTAGAGGTGGTTAATGTGAAGTGGTGGACTGATTGGAAGTATATGGGAGAGGGGGCAGGCGCTGGGAAATGGAAAAGGCTGACTGGCGGTATTTAAATGCCACGCAGCTAGCTGGTTCTGGCCATGCAGTTGCAAAGTCCCGAGACACCCTCCTTCGCAGTAAGGCAGCCGTATTTTTGATACCCTAATATTCGGTTTTTCTTGGTTTGTACTTTGCTAACTTTGCCTTCCCGTGCCGTATCTTCTTCTCTAACCCTTTGGATCGTTCTCAATCGTTCGATTCTCCCCCTTCAGCTCGAGTCACCGCGTCAGTGGAGGTAGATTGACGTACGGCTCTTAGACAGAACTGTAATACATCTGTGTCGCTGCGCCCTTGAGTTATTGTAGTTTCTGATTATAACGACTGCACCGGCGGCCCAGAGAGGCGTAATCCGGAGACCCCAAGTGGGATCGGCTTGGGGACATAAGAGAGTGGGTGCGTTTCCTGACGCAAAAAAACACGCTCGGGGCGCCACGTGTGACCAACTGGACCCTCGCCTCCCAAAGTGGGCTAAATTTCAGAAACCGCTTACTTCAGCCAGCCTCTTCCGCGCCGCTCGTCCCAGGTAGCGAGACTGATGACAGCAACGATAACACTGACGCCCACCACCCTAGCTCCAACCCAAGTCCAACACGGCGCATTAGTTAAGCGGCTCCATCTCTGCTTTGCCGCCGCTCTCTCCGGGCCCTCGCTCAGTTCCCAGGCCGCTCCTGCCTCTAGATTTTCTAGGTCAGCCCCTCTATCCTCATTCCTCAATACCCGCTTGTTATATGCCCGGAGTAGTGTTTTGGCGGGCACACAACTTTCCAGAAATTTCTCCATCTGAACGTCAAGGGCCGGCGCGTCTTTGAGGATTTTACCATATATGCTGGGAGAAAGTTGTCCATCAATAGCGAAGAATGCAAATCCAAGACAGAATACCCCAAAAAATCGCCCGAATCTCATCACTAGGTACTCTGATCAACCGGGACTGCCGTAGTTGCTAGCCGATCTTGGCGCAGAGGACTTCAACGCCAACAACTGGCTGGTGCAGTTGGACTACCAATGTTTCCTTCAATTCGCCGTCGTCAATCGCTGCCATAATATTGGGACAAGTAGGCTTTTGGGTGTGTCTCCTGTTTTCATCACAATTTGCCTAGCTTGCTTCTGTGCTCACTCTGTCGCACATTCTCCCGATCGAATGCGAAGATGAGCGACTTCCCCGCCGTTCCCGAGCGACGATTGGGCCCTACCCCGGCCCAAATCTCGACAGCACTGGGGCATTCGCCTCGTCTCCTTGATGTCGCGCATCTACTCGCAGGCAATATATCGAGATCAGGCCGTGGATGGTAACTAGGGAGACACCGCGGTCGGAGGCTGAGACGATTACCATCGTGTAAGGATACTGGGATTTTCTCTCTCAAATTCTTTGCCCTTGAACGATGCCAAGTCAAGCAAATCAGTCCGATCCTTTCACCCCCATCACTATCTGTGGAACATAAAACCAGGGTGTTTCCGGCCGTTTGTTGGCCGTTCGGCCAAAGAGTTATGGAACTGCTTATTCTAGGTAAAAAGGAGAGAGAGGCAGAGAGCCAGTATTATAGTGCTAGAAAGTGGGGAATCACGTGACCAATCAGGTGACCGTATGTTTCACACTATCCTCCCGATAACACCACGTCTATCTAAATTGCGGCACAGCAATAGCGGGGCAAGAGACATCCATCGCAGAGTCAATGTGTCCAACCTCACCATTCTTAACCCTTTCTGACTATGCCGTCAAACCCCTGAACACCATCCCCCAAACAGCTAAAGTCACGACGTGTCTCAGGATGAGTAACTCCCAGAAAACTCCTGACGAGATCGCCGCCGCAGCGAAAGCCAACGCAGCCACATTTTCCCCCACAATCCCCCTTGAAATCAACCCCGCTCGCCCCATCCTCGAGCAGTACAGCGGCATCGCCCCCGAGGATGTTGACGCCCACCTCTTTGCTATCGTAAGCCTCATTCCCACCCCCTGAGCTAGTGCCAATCCTAAGCACGCCACAAAAGCGAGAAAAAGCCTGGTCCATCTTCCCCTACGGCTGCATCGGCTCCTTCGGTTTCCTCAACCTCCAACCAACCCTCGAAAGTTCCCTCTTCCAAACCATAGCCGCCCGCTTTCGCGCCCCTGACTCAACAGAGACCTTCCTCGACATCGGCTGCGCCTTCGGACAAGTCATCCGGCAGCTCATCTACGACGGGGTGCCCAGTGAGCGCCTCTACGGGACTGACTTGCAGGCGGGTTTTCTGGATCTGGGGTATGATCTTTTTCGGGATCGGGATCCGGGGAAGAGCAAGGCGACGTACATCGCGGGGGATATGCTGAAAGAGGAGGAAACCGAGTTGGATAAGTTGAACGGAAAGATTGATGTTATTTACGCGCAGTACTTCTTTCACTTGTTTGAGCGGGATGATCAGGTCAAGGCGGCGAAGCGGATGGTGCGGTTTCTGAGGCCGGGGAATCGCGATGTTTTGATATTTGGGCGTAACGGAGGGCTAAAGATTGAGGGATGGGAGAAGTACGTGCTCGGTGCTGAGACCTGGCAGAAAATGTGGAATGAAGTGGGAGAGGCGACTGGGACGTCGTGGAGGACGGAGTTGGACGTGGAGAGTGGTGATGACTGGATAAAGGTGAGGTTTGCTGTTCGCAGGGCGTGATTGTTGCTCAGAACGGCTTCGAGGTGCCAAAATTTCAGTAACCAATTGTCGATGGTTGAGGTGCGGGGCATGCTCATAGGTCGAGATGTTACCGATTTCGGTGCTGCATGGCGCTGCGGGTCGCTCTGGTCAGCATCGTTCATCAGCCAGCCACAATGTTCAGCTCTGACCCCAACTCCCCATAGAGAAAGCTTTGGCAACACGAGATTCGTGGGAATAGTGTAGGTAATGTTCACCGATCTGCAGTTGAGTCCCGCGGCCGGCTGAACCCGACTCGCTGAGACATCTGTGAGCCAATCGCTCAGAGTCCCCCATCGCAACGGCCTCGGCATGGCCGCAGGCGAGACACCGACCGCTTGCTAAAATAATAAACCCCAGGTCTGCTCCTTGGAAATTCTGCAGTCCGACCGACCCTACCACTACCCACACCATTCCTGGACATTGCAACGAGAAACCCCACAGCCATGGCCCTCCAAAACGTCCTGCTCATCCTTTTCCCGGGGTTCAACACCCTTGATATGAACGGACCGTACGAAATCCTTCAAAAAACAAACAACGGAAACGCCTTCAAGATCGCCGTCGCATCCGAGACGCCCATCACCGTTTCCACCGAAGGTGCATCCGTCCAAGTGCGTTTCCCTTTCCCAGCCTCCGCTAGGCGACGTTGACTAACCCTCGCCCAGCGCGACATCACCCTCGACAATGACTTGATCGCCAGCCTGCACACATATGACATCCTCGTCGTCCCCGGCGGAAACACCGCGCCTGTCGCAGCGCAGGCTGCCAAGGTGGATGGCCCGTTCATGAGACTGGTCGCGGCGTATGCAAAGCTGGGATCCCCTTCGGCTGCCGATCGAAAGATCTTGCTGTAATGTTGCCATCCTTGGTCTACCACCGACAGAGGCTAACAAATCTCGCCAGCTCGGTCTGCACCGGAGCCCTGTTCTTGGGCACGCTGGGCGTGTTCAACGACATGATGTGCACGACGCACTGGCTCGCGTACGAGGACCTCAAGAAGCGAGTGCAAGCTGCCGCTGCGGGTACCTGCCAGAAGCCGGGAACTGTGGTGGCTGCGCGGTTTGTTGACGCGGGGGTGAATGCGGAGGGTGTCCACATTATCAGCAGCGGTGGTGTCAGCTGTGGCATGGATGCGAGTTTGTACGTCATCAAGTTGAAGTGCGGAGAGCCGGCGGCGAAGGGTGTGGCCGAGTTGATCGACTATGCCTGGCGGCAAACCGAAGGCTTTGTCGTTCTTGACCAAGCGCCCAAGAATGTCTAGGTACGGTGGCTGGAGGCAAAGAGCGGATGAAAAAGCGATGGGGGGATCCTGTAACCGATGAATTTCCATCCGTCCTCCGGCTCAGCGGAGTTTACTGTGCTATTAATCCTTCGTGATGTACATATGTGTGCGTGAGTACCTACATAGTTGTGTGTGTATGTGTGTGTGTATGTATACATGTATATGCACATGTGTGTGTGGGTGTGTGTGCTAGTGTGCTACCACCGTCCGCTAGGTCTCGGATCCCTCGGCATGTCCAGAACCTCCCCCGCGTCTCTGCTAAACAGATGCTCGACAAAGGCCACTCGAGTCGAGTTTGTAAACAAAAACTTCAGTCGGGCTCTGGACCCTGCGTCGTAGGTGGAAGTCAACCCCTCGATCACCTGGACCATCCCTCTCTGTCGCTCTGGCGGATGCTCGAAGCATCTCAGTCCGTCGACAACCAGCGTGACAATCACCGTCTGTGGGAGAACCGCGATGAGCTTCCCAAAGGCCACTACGATGCTCCCGACGTCGTCCGGGGCGAAGTCATCAAACACCGCACCAAGAGTGTCAGCGCCATAGTCGCCAAGCTTGTCGCCGAGCTGGAGCAACAAACTCAACGCAAGCGCCAAAGGCCATCCGTAGGCGTCCCCCCACTCTCTGTGTTGGCCGCAGAAGAACACAAGGGGGATCATCCTTGCTTTTGCTTCTGTGACTGCCCAGATACCATGGAGCTGTTTGTACAACATGGCGCTCGCAACTGACATATCGAGGCTAGCAGATGTGGAATTGGCGTTCAGAAGAAGCAGCGCTGACTCGTCGAGCATCAAGAAGGCCCTGGCACGGGGATGAGAGAGAAGGGTCTGGACGCGATGCTCATCGACATTGGAGCCTGGCCGTCGCTGTGACCTGAGTGTGTTGCGGCTGTCGGTGAGCATGAAGGATCCGTCGTAGGAGTATCGATTGAGAATTTCATCGGTCGTTGCTCTCGGACGCAAAGGGGCGCTCGCCGACACTTGTCGCTGGAGGATGAGGCGCCTCCGCTCTTCCACTGTTGTTGTCTCCGAGTCAACAACGTGTTCGGTTCGGACGGAAGTGTACATGTAGCCATGTATGTATACATGTGGGCATACATGTAGGCACGTGGGTAAACATGTAGGTATACTTACTTGCGTCTTGCGTGGTGTCTAGGAATGGCTTCAAGATCTCCAAGAGGTTGATTCGTGTAAATCGATCTATCTCAGCCAGCCGGTGGTTGACTTTCTTAACTTGCGACTCGATTTCTCCCAGCTTCCCCACAATTTCTTGTTGCCGCAGGCTCCCAAAGTGTATGTTTTGGTACTGCAGATGCATTATGGAATGGTTCTGCTGAGAGATGTTTTGCCGTTCCTTGGCAGCAATGACAACCACGTGAGATGCAAAGCGTTGAGCAGCCAGTTTGACATCCGCAAGTCTGGTCTTGAGCTTATCTGAGAAGCGGGAGTGGTTGACCAACATTCTGACTTCTCTCGCTGCAAATTGTCAGCCAAAAAGTCAGTGAGATTGGTAGGTGAGCAGAATAGAGATGGCGAGTGTACGCCTACCAACTGAGCCACGCAGGAACCATGCGATGAGAACGTTCATCAACTTGAACAGTGACGTATAAAGAGCAGATGACCGGTGATGGAGCTCCCCGTCTTCTTTGTTGAGATGAACCATGATGGCATGATCGTTCAGGGTGTACGGGATGTCCTCGAGGGCGGTGTAGATCTCATGGCGGTAGTCGTTTGTCTTCTCCATCGCGATGAAAATGAGCTTGAGTCCACCGCAGAGCACAGAGCAGTATGAGTCAGTTGGGATGAGGTCAATGAGTATGTTCCCAGCCCCGGCATGACTGCAGAGACTCCGAAAAGCGGCCTTCATCTTCCCCGTGAATCCCGGTGTGATCTCCTTGTCTTTTTGGGCAAGCCTTTCCAGGATATTGCATGCACTCAGTACTGACAGCTCGACATCTTCCCAAGAATGGATGCTGGTCCGATCGAGCCCTGGGAGCCCCCGCTTGGTGCAGAACTCGTTTGCGGTGGCGATGAAAGCATCCTGTGCCGCAAGGCAGGAGCGATAGATTTCAGTGAAATCCCTGTCTTGAAAATCCCGGTCAGAATGTAAACGAATGGAATGGTCCGGCTGATGATACTTGTGCAATCCTCCCGTGTCGTTCCTCTTCCTCCAAAACCCATTGGTTGGATGCCCCGGTATGCGACCCCTGAGGCCGGGGTTCCGTTCAAAATGGGCAAGACGCGGCCATCAAGTTTCCTCACCATAAACTCAGGCACCTCATAGTTGGAGCGTCGTATCTGTGCCATTTTCAAGGCTATGGTTGTTTGGAGTGTAGCTGGATCCGACTTGAGCGTAGAGTTAGGTGAAGTTGCCTCTTGGACTTGGAAGGTGACGGGAAGGTGGAAGCCCCGCCCGTTGTGATCTCCGCAGAGAAATGGGTCGCCCAACGCCCTTCTCATGAAGGCAAGGCAACCGCCAAGGCAAAGACCGGACTCGGTACGACGAGCACAGGACGCCTTGGGCACTTTACATCAATGTGTGTGTGTGTTGTGTGTATAGACGGGCATCTGAGGGCGTCTGTGCTTGCGTAACTTGGGATGCGGATGTAAATACTTGGTGTACATGCTTTACGTACCTTGATGTGTTTCGAGCACTCACACAAGGCGAGCACCCGTCTGTCGTGACGATGAGAAGCAAAGGAGGATCTTCACCCACCAATGTTATGTAGCACGTCGGGCGGAAACCACATTACCGAGTGTACCTAGGTGAACGAATGGTTGGCTCTGACTGAGCTGTCCGTATGCCCCCAGTGGGACGAGGATGGGCCTGTGGCTCGCAGCCGTAGGGCTTTGGTGCGACTCATTAGTTGGTGCGCTGTTGCTGTGAGTCTGTGTCTACCGTGTCGAGTGAAACCGAAGGAACGGCCTCCAAAACAACTTGTCCCTCACCTGCGGGAGCGGATACCCGCCTTCCTCGTTAATTCGTCATCCCGTGAGATCGTGAAGCAAAACTGCCTCGATTCTTTGGCAAAGACGGTTAAAACTGTCCTAGCATGGTGGGTGCTGCCCTGCACAGCCCAAACCCGTGGCGGTAAACCACAGTCCTCGCCACCGCTGCCCTTTTCCCCCAGTTTCTCCCACCCGCCCGCAAGCGGAAAATTATTCGTCAACCGAAAGTGCGGCGCTAAAAACCTCAGTCAAAGATACCTACCTACAATCATCTCTCACTCAAAACTCTTGATCAGAAGTCTCAAAATGGACAGCCCTACTGCTAATAGGCACCACCATTCCGGGGCCACAACGCCTGTTCATCAACCAAGACCGGACTCTCCGCCATATGAGTCGATTGAGTTCCCATATGCGAGGGCGGAGATCAGCCCACATTTTTCTCGAAGAGGTTCCGATTCTGGTTCCAGCTACGAGAGCGACCATGAGCGGGACGAGTCGGATGAAGATGGGGCTCGCAACCTAAGGTCTCTTCAATTGGAGACAGAGGCTGGTCGGGATGTTTCCAAGCCCACCAACTCACCGGAGAGAGAGCAACAGCTGACTAACATGCTTGATGCGGCCACTTCTCTCGAGCGGCAGGTTCAGAGCACTTTCGACAAGCACGTACCGCCAACGGTAGGGAAACAGGTCAACGATTTTCGCTCCTCGATATGGAAGTGGTATAAGAATCTGACGTACGACCGAATCCGTTCTCTTGTATCTACTCGACCAATCCCAAGTATCTCCCTCAGTGTGGATACCTCGCTGATCAACTTCGGACACAACAGAATACATGGCAATCTGCGACGGGTTTCTTCTTCTGCCACGAAGAAACAGGCGTTGGAGCCCCCAGAATTCAACGCCGAAATCCAGAAACTCAGCATGGGCGACTGGCAAAAGGGGATCAAAGACTCAGCAGTTCCCCGGCCGATTATCAAAGCGTATTACCGCAGCATCCCTACCACAGATGAGGGTGCTGAAAGTGTGGACCCCCCGGAGCGCGTAGTCATCAACGCTGCAATCCTATCAGATGAATTGGAGGGCATTTCCGGCGTGAGAGTCGCGACCTATCCCATGATGTAGGGGCGAATCCGTCCAATCGATGATTCATTGCGAAGGCTGACAAACATCGTTCTCGGCAGCTTGGCAGCACCCTACAAAGTGAGTCAAAGCTGTCCCCATTCCGAATCACATCGAAAGCTCAGTGTCCCAGATACTCGTCAAATACTACCCGCGAATGACGGAGAGACTCTTGCGATTGGAGGAGGATCTCCTGAAGGCGCAGAGTGAAGTTTCAAAGACGACAATGGAAACCTTGGAGACGTCGCCAAGGAGTCCACCACCGGAATCTGTTGCAGACATGCCTGGCCCTATTTCGCGGGCGCCCTGGGAGCAAAATAAAACGCATGGAGTCAGTTCTCCGGCAGGCACAAACACCGGTGGAGCTGCAAATGCTGCAGTACGGGAAAAGGCGCATTATAAGTCACTACTTGCTCGATTCACATATCTACGAGTGTGGAACGTTTCACTGAGGGTACGGAGCTCATGGGAGCAGCGGAAGTGCAGTTGCAAAGTGACCTGATTAGGTAGAAAGGGGAGGGAGCGAAGCTCCCAGACTAAATGCAAAAGAAAGCTCCCTGTGTGTGAGGAGAGCACATGACCAAAGCGCGCCTGAGCGCCAAGAACTGCCGCTGCAGTTCGACAACGAGTCCTTCACGATTTCATCGCATCCGATCTCGGACACTATCTCAATCTTCAGGCAAGCATCAATGACGGTGCACTGGAGGTGATAAGATTTCAAGATCTTTGGTATTTGTTTCAGCCTGGCGACATTTTGTATCCAAAACATGGCGGCCATGATCGTCTTTACAGAGCTTACGGCACTACAAGAGGCCTGTCTCGGAAACGCAACCTGACTCCAAAAGAGACCCAATCGGCTTATGAGGCTTTTCCATCAGACCAGGACAGTGATGCTGACTACTGTCGCCCTCAATTTTCTGGTCCTCGGGGACTGCCTGGACCAATTCTACACAGGCTCTCAAAGAACCCAATCTTTAGTTCTGGCACCTGGACCTCGTTTATCATCGACTATTACTACATGGGCTGCGATGGTGATTTTATTGGCCTAGTGGATAGTCGGAAGGTCATCCAGTGCTTCAACGGGTCGGTAAAAATTCAGGATTTACCGATATACCCCATTCGGTTTCATGTCCCCAGGGAACGAAATCTTGGCGAAGCTTACGGCCCGAGGCAGAAGGACTGTCTCTGTTTGCGGCCATATGAGCTACAACGGGCCCGTCGCTGGGTGTACGCGTCTTGGTTACCGGGAAGATATCAGTGGCGACATTTTCATTGACGCGACTACGTATTATCGAGGGACGGCAACTCCAAAGCCAAGACTTGGCTCGTTACTCTTGTCTAGGTATTGGTGTCAATCAGTCACGTGGAATTTTTCACCCTGTTGCTCATCAATGTTCGCAAAACATCTGGAATACTCACCCAGCATTCGGTACACATAAGTATCGGTCCCCATATCCTCAAAGCGCTTGATCAGGTCGTCGGGAAAGCGCTGCGCTCGAGCGGTGACCAGCGAACGCGGCAAGCTATCGATGCCTAGCGGCCAATGGCTCCTATTAAATGGAGGCTCTTCGCACATGAGCTCTCGCGCTTTGGCGGCATTGCGGCGGGTGGTGTGGCGGGTGGTGAGGATGTTGGTGAGAATTTTGAAGAGGATGGAGTATGTGAGGTAGGATACCGACACCCAGAGGGTCAAAGAGGTGAAAGAAAAGGCCATTATTATGGCCACAAGAGACTATTGGGCTTTGGTTTGCGCCGGTGTTCGACTGTCAAGGTGACAGGTGGTAGTGGAGAAGTGAGAAAATGAGCCAATTCAAAGAGGGGGGAAAATGGAAGGTAAGCAGCTGAGATAGCCGGCCCATTTCTATTGCGCCTTCTGTTGAGCGGAATTGAATTTTGGCAAGCTGGCAACCTTTTTTCCGTCGCAAGCAAGCGCGTGTTGGCATGGCGCGCATCGAACTGGAACCACCAAAGGTTCTCCACAAACGGCAGGTGCGGCGTTGAAAGCAAAAAAGAATCTCCACTTACAGTCACATCCAGCAAAGACGGAAGGAGCAAGAGCGGAGGCTCGGGTTTACGGGAATCTTTCTCGAGCGCGGCACAATGCACGGATGCCGGCCCGATATCTGTGTCCCCAGCTCGGGTCCGACTCGGGCTCTCCCCGCCCCTTTTCTGCCAATTTATTCAGGGGAAGGGGGAATACGCTGTAACAATTACCGTTTCTGCAGGACGACGTCTCCGAGCAGCTTCAGGTACCTAGGCGGAGGGGGATGAAACAACCTGGTTGTATGCGACGCAACATGACCCTTTGGTTGCGGCTCAGGGTGGATGATATTGAAGTCGCCGGTTGGTCGCCAAGAGGATTCATGGTTGCAGCTGAGTCACTGAGTTGCTGCGCCACGACAAGGTTGTTACCAGAAGAAGAATGGGTGGTAAAGTCCACCAATGCGGACGTTGCCTGTCGGACAGATAGCCCTAACCCTGGACCAGGAAGCCGGGGCATCTGCAGCACTAAAAAACGCACACGTCAGATTACTTTTTGGGGTTACCTTCAGCGGCTTCGATACAACAACAACAACAACAACAACCGTTAGGATGGCAGCGGTGCCAACGTCGTGCACCTCTCCCCTCATTGCCGCGCCTGTGGAGGTAGTTCTCAACATCATCTCCCACTGCGGGTCAATCACCGATATCCTGGCACTAGTGAGGACTTGTCACCACATGTCACTCATCTGGACCGCAAATGCTCTCGTTATCCTCCCATCACGCCGCAGACTGGCAGACGCGCTCAACATCGTACGTCTTGCGGAGCAAATAATAGCGCCTTCTTCGAAACCTGGAAGATCACCCCTGCAGCAGCTCAAAGCAGCCGTCAAGCTCGCCCGTGTCGTCAGGGATACACTACTACTGGCGCGCGGTATGCAGCAAGTACGACGACCGGCACTACTACGCATAAGAACGAAGCAGCAAAGAAAGGGCCTCCCAGACACTGTGTCCCAGACCTTAGACCTCGTTCTGACGGAGGACGACATCTATCACCTCCTGAATGCCGGAGCAAAGGTCGATTCATGTTGCGAGAATCGATACCGCTGTGGCGAAATCGAGTTTGACGAGAACGGCCAACCTTACATTCACGAGGCATGGCCGTTTCAGATCAACAACTATGTGGTCGCTGACCTTCTTCGCCACCTTCTGCGTGTCCGCCAAGCGCGGTTACACTCTCAACCCCTCTGCGATAGTGTGGTCGACCGAGGACACCACCTACTCCGAAGCTTGTTGGGCAAGCCATACAAGGATGATACTCCGACAGCACCTTATTTGGAGGTTCTTAAAGGTATACCTTATTGGGAGTATCTCAAAGATCTCGGCATGGACGTCCCATCACCTCTCGCGGGGATGCATTGATCGGGCGGAGGCCGGCAATAGCAAGATGTGCGCGTCCTTACGACCTAGTATCCACTCAACTCTCCAATGTCTTATTGTCAAGCATCTCCATCTCAACCCAAGACCTAGACGATGAGTTGTATTGTGCATTCTTACCTATGAGTCATCCGCCGTGCAACACTTATATACCCATGGCTCAACCAAAATAAGCGACCCACCCCATCCAACTCACCACACGACGGTTCAAGATTGCTTCATCGACCACCCCCAGCCCGCGCATGGCCTCGGATGCCACTCCCATACCCAAACCCATCCTTATAACCCCACGATGCCTCATTCGCCCCTTCCACGCATCCGACATCAGCGCCGTCACTCACCACGCCAACAACCCCAACGAGATCGCTGGGCGATGGAGGAACAGCCCTCCAAGTCGCGGCCCACCGGGGACATACGACCGTATTACAAGTACTGCTGGAACACGGTGCCAATATTGCTGCCAGAAACAAAGCGGGCGAGAGCCCACTTCACGGGGTCACTTAGCTGCTGTACAAGTTCTTGTCAGCCAAGGCTTAGTCTTCTGCGCATAAGGCGGCTTGGAACAAACAACACAACGTAGTAGGGCTGCTCAGAGCAAGAGATGTTGATTTCGAGATGGGGACGACGCCTGAGGGGTTTATGGTAATGGATTTGTTGGAAGACGCGGATACATGATCTCATTTTCTTCAGAATCCATCTCCTTCGCTGTATTAGTACATTATGTCCCCGTCCCCGTCCCCTTTCCCACTCGCTACCTAATTATCCCAAGCACTCCCATTGTCCCATGAAGTTCCATCCACCCCGTAGTTGTCATCTCCAACACTACCCCCGCCAATCTCACCCCTCTTTACTTGCTGGGCATCGCCCTCCCAGGCAGCGCCTGAGCAGTCATACGAGCACTTGGAATTAGACGTCTCGGTGCTGTCCCCGTCAAACCTCCCCTCGGGAGAAGCATCTTGACGTTCGCCGACGGCGCTACCATCGCTTACAGAGTCGAAGGCGGGGGTTTGATTCGTGATCCGGACTGAATCCCGGCCGTCGTGCTGGGGGGGAAGCGCGATTGATACGACGAGGTTCGCGGAGAGGGCGGCGAGGAAGAGGGTACGGAGGCGCATGGTGGTGGTTTGATGTTGAGGTGACTCTTGCGTTATTTGAATCAGGTGGAGGTGGGTGCTGTTGATTTGTGGCACTAGGAGTATCGACCGAGGGCCTGAGAGGTGCTGTCCACGTTGTTAAAGCTTGTCTAGCCGTCGAGTGCGGGGATACAATTCGGGGTAAAGATTGTCCGGTTATGTGTAAGATACGGTAGGTAGTTTAGTGTAAAACCATATAACGGTTAATATAAGTTTGTCCTAACGTCTATTAAACTAGGCCCGTGCTTGAGAAGATTGGCATTAACATAGAGTGCCTTATCACATAGAATGTACAGATTGACACAACCATAACTTGCCCTCTTTAATAATTAAGCTGTTTCCACTTGTCACGCCCCATTTGCACGTTGGTCACGGAGGGCATCCAGCCGTTTACGAACGAGCGAGGGTGTATCCTGTGCCACTTAACCCTTATGCTGAGGCATCTCATGTATAAATTAGTAGCCGGTTCCTAAGCAGCTCGATGCTATCACAGTGACATGGAGCTACAGAAGTGGTATTCGACTCCTCTATCCTGTAACGAGGCTGAAATTCAGACGAGATCTCCTCTTGTCCTACGCAGCTCTTCGTTCCCCTGTCGTGTTTAAATTTCTCTAGCATTAACTGACGTCTGCTCATTCAACGACTGCAAGTGTGCTAAATAATCGGGTGAGAATAGTTAGAATTTACGAATACATTAGTACTTTGCTGAGAACTGGTGGGCCTTCTTCTCCACCAACTCTGATAGTACCCTTTGTGGTGAGGGTGGGAATGTCGCAACATTTAGCCAATTTCATAGAGCTCTAAAAAGCCCCAATAGGGGAAGATGGTGGGTTGAAAACCTACTCAAAGTGACAGCGCGCACGCATTCCACACCGCTATACCTGCTCCATAGGAGAAGGCGTCAGTATCATTTTCACACGGATTTTGCTCGGGCAATAAGGCCTCGATTGCACCGCAAGGCCTTAATTGAATCGTAAAAGTCCTATGGCAATGCAATCGAGGTCTTCGGCGATGCAGTGGAGGCCTTTAGCGATGTAATTCAGGCCCTTGGTGATGCGGTCAAGGCCTTGTTTCCTGAGCAAAAGTCGTGCACAAATGATACTGGCGCCTTCTCGCACTAAGCAGGTGGCCCCTGTCTTTTGGCCCGAGCCCTCGTAGATGCCACCACAACGCTGTTATTGCTCTTCGAGCAGGGAAGCTCCGAAGCCTTGCAGCCGCTGATGCCGTTAATATTAGCTCGGTAAAAATAGCTCCGCGACATGAAGCAGCTCCAGCAAACACGCACCGATTTCCATCACCCCCGCACTGTACGTATTGGCGTCTGTCGGCTAATTACTAACCGAGCGGGATGACTGCCACTCAGGACGCCGAACAAAACGGCCACTGGAATCGACAGGCATCGCAAGTGCTCAGCTACTATATTACCTTCCACATTCGACCCCCCTATGCCAGAGAGAGAGCGACGGTGCGTCTCTATGTGACGCAATCTGCTCTCGGGATATTGGGTGCCACACGTTCGCTGAAGTAGGGTATTGTGCTCCACCTTGACCGGGGCCTTACTTGAAACTTCTCTTCGTGAACCTGCTCCCCTCCAGCTGAGGTCCGCTCCCGCTCGCGATCCGTGGTATGCCGAAGGTTCAAGTCAGTACTTTGGATGCATCCCACTACAACCTCTCCCTCTCAAGACTCGGAGTCAGCTTCCACGAGCTAGGTCGCAATGGAAGTTATTGGGCTTGTCCTTGCCACCGTGGGTACTACCTCCAGGCTCACAGAGACCGTTTGGGGTCTTTGTGACGCGTGGCGCGATGCACCAGCTTCTATCCACGAGCTCCGGGACTTTTTGACCAGGACCCAGGACTTTTGGTCAGCGGTGCGATATGGACTAGAATCAGGCAACCGGATCAACAACCAGCGTTCCTTCGGACCTACTCTGGGCTCGGAAACACTAAGTGCGTCGCCAGAGTGGGAAGCGAGATCTACAGCAAGCCTCATCCGGCTACTTCAGCACGGTCTTGAAGCTCTCAACAGGCTCGAACGAATCCTTGAACAAGTGGCAGACGGCACCGACCGGCCTGGTAACCAGACAGGCGACAATGTTCCCATTGCACTGAATTCGCGGCGGAGATTTCAGTGGGTGAGAAGGTCGAACGAGGTCCGGAAGCTGAGGGCAGATTTGAGCCGTAACAGCGACTTGATCTATGGCCAGCTTCTAATCATGAACGTGTAAGTGCTTGTTCCGTCACACCTGATGTAGGGGTCACGGGGCAGGAGCTAACGTCACTCAATGGAAGGCAAATCTCTGCCGATGTCGCTTCATCACAGGAGATTGTGCAGCGAAACATCATCGAAAGTCTTGAACTGCAACTTGCGAGGGCTCAAGAACAGCTCAGCTCAAAATTCGATGCTTCGATCCAGGCGTCCATGAGTCAACTGCTTGTGGAAATTGAGAGGAGAGGAACTCTTGTCACCAAAGCCGGCGACGACTCGGCGCCCAAAGGTGACGAAGTCGTCTTGAAGGCTTACGGGTCTAACAACACAAGAACCGCCAATACAGCTGTTGACGCATATTCTCCGCACCGGATTATTTCTTCGTGCTCCTGGGCTTGTGGGTGCAACTGCCACTCCTTGTCGAGCCACACCTCCTGGCGACTCGCCTGCTTCGGTCAAATGTTCGGGAGCCTCGCAGTGTCATACCACGGCTTCTCCAACCGACAGCGGCGCTGCACGGAGCGGTCCTGTCGAAACAACCCAACCGGCGGCTGGCTTAGGCTCCATTATACCTTTCCCCGGTGGCTTACCGACCTGTCTGTCCTAGCTGCATACCGCGCCTCCCAGCCCCGACCCGAAGCGGTCATTCGGATCTGCCGCCGAGTGCCGATGACCGACCCAAACTCTGTATTCGACCCCATCCGAAAGAACGACGTTGAGGCGCTGAAGCGTCTGCTTTCCCTCGAGCCATTCGCCGCCATTGACGAGGAGGAGAGCGGCCGCCCCTGCATCAGCGTAGCCCTCCACTTCCATCGCTACGACATGGTCGAGCTGCTGCTCCGCGCCGGGGCGGACCCACACAGACCGGACGGACTCGGCCATACAGCGGCAAGCGATTTCTTCCTGGAGTTCAACGCCCGCCCCGGATCCAACAGCGAGGTTGCCTTCCGGTGCATGCCAGGTATGCGAGCACCCTTGGCCGAGTACATCGACAACGCAGGCTTCCTCCAGGTGCACAAAGTCGTCACGGGACTCATACCGGTGCCTCTCCGGGACCTCATCCGCTCCGAAAAAGTATCCCGTCAAATCAACCACCAAGTAGCCGAAAACAAATGGTCTCCTCTCTTTCTGGCCGCATGCCGGGATGACGCAGAAAACGTATCCCTCCTCCTCGATGCCGGAGCCGACCCTCGTCTCCCAACTCGTTACGGCTCCACACCGCTGCACGCCGCGTCCAGACAGGCCAACCTCCAAATGATCGAGAAGCTTATACACGCCGGAGCCGACCCATCCCAGCAGGATATGAGCGGGTGCACGGCCATGTCTTTCGTCGTTGACCGCTGGGACCCCTGGACGCCGCGGATCCTGACACTTATGCTCGAGCACGGCGCTGGAGTCAACACCGTCATCATCAAGTCGCAGAATGTTCAGCTCCTGGCGCAGGCAGCCGTTCGAGGCCATCATAAGAGTGTTGAATGGCTTGTTGACCATGGCGCTGATATCGAGGCTCAAGATAGCGATGGTGATACCGCACTGTTGGATTGCGTAGTGGGGAGCACGTGTCTGTCTGCAAGGGTGCTCTTGGATCACGGAGCCAACTATAAACATGTGAATAAACGCGGGGGGACGATATTGCATAACCTGGCGATTATGGGTGATGCGGAGGCTTTTAGGTTCTGGGCGGGGAGATCACTGGAAGGGTTGGATTCGGAGAAGAGGGATGAGATGGGCAGGACGCCGAGGGAGTGGTTTGAGGAGAGGAGAATTATGACGGAGGAGTTGAGGGAGGGGTTTGAGGGGTTGATAGAGAGTGTGACATCGGGTTCGGGAGGGGGAGAAAGGCGGGGAGAGAGGAAGGGAGAAAGGGGGGATAAGGGGGGTGGAAGTTATGGGGAGGAGGCGCGAGGGGAGAATGATGACGCCGAGTTTTTTGATGCCGTTGAGAGGCAGGGGTGAGCACCTAGCTGGAGAGGGCCGATCTTTCCCAATCAGGCAACAGATTCCTGCCTCGAGATGCGGTTGAGGCTCTCGCCACCCCACTCGGCTTCAGCTACGATCGATACCGAGTATTAACATTGCCAAACCCCTATCGTCTCGAAAAATACGACGGTCTTCAACAGGCCACATCCGCGCCCCGTGCCCCTCTCCAAGCAAAACGGCCTGACAAGGCCATCAAACCCGTCTTGGCCAAAACCATCTGATCAAAATCTCGCGGTTGCCTATGCAGCCCTGCCTGCTGCCTAGAGCCTACATAGACAACCTCATTCACGTGTCATGAGATCTGATCGGCTAACCCGGTCCAGCCAGCTTCACTCTTTCACCCTGCAACACCATACAACCGCATCTTTCGCCCCCCACGATAACGACAACTTCTCAATATGTGCAAATACTACGCCCACGCCTTTGTGTGCAAACACACCAGCTACTCGTTTGCCCGCTTCTGTCGCGAAGCAAGCATGATACAGACCCCCTGCTCGGACCGCAACGTTTGGCAAACCATCCGCATGGATGAAGCCTGCGAGGAGTGTCGCGCCTGGTTCGATACCGCGAATGTCATGCCGCGGACTCGACACGCCCATGCACGAAGGACAAGGAGTTAGTTTGGTATAGTATGGTTGGTTATTTTACGGCAGCGCTCTTTTTTTCGATACTTGACTTGGGAATGGGATGGGCGGACGGATGGGCGGACGAGCTTGTATAAGATGGCGATATGATTTCCGGCACCGGATGGACTCAGACACTGGAAAGGGAGACTAACTTCGCTAGTTGGATGGTTTCCCGTGGGGAACGGGTTCTGTAACACCAGTTCCTTTCGGGGAGGACGGGAACGACTAGATGAGCTCGGGATACACGGACATGGCGGTTTTTTAATTTGTCGGCGGCGCATTGTTCATGTGGGATTTGGTTCTTTTGTGACGACGGTAATGACTTGTTAGATGTATATTATACGCTGGCAGATAAACGGTATTCTGTAAACCGCCATGTATAAAGACCTAGAGAGACACGCAACAATACGGGGTATATCACAACGTACTCGTGTCCGACGCTCAACACCTTGATGATGTTCCCCAAACACAACCGCCACGCTCATGGTTCCGAGCTTTACCATAGATCCCAGCTCCAAGATCATCAGCTGCCTCAGGTCGGGCTTGCCAACGCCTAAGGCGTGGCCTAGCGGCAGGGAGTCGAGCGGTCATCTCTCGATCATGTGGATGATGGAGAAATCCAGGTAAACCAGATTAACGGTATTGGTTCTCGCAAACTAATATATGGAAAAGCAGGGGACTTGTATCTTGTCGAACCAGATGGATGCAGCTTTTCCGGGAACCTGTGAGCAAAAGCATCCGTGGAGCCCCCTGATTTGGCAGATCTGTAGACATGTTAACCTCTGGGCCACTGGGTAGGGTGCTGTGCATACACTCGGGAAATGGCACTGCCAATACCAGAGGATTTTTGCACACGACGTATTCGTAGAACTCCTCAAACTCCGTCTCCACCTCTACCATTGTGCCATTCTTCCTCACGACCACCAGGGACGGCAGCGCGCCCGGCCTTTTGTGGCTAAAGAAGACAGCCTTAGGCTTTTGGCCTCCGAGGCCGATCTGCATGCTACATGAGCAGTTGCGCCGAAAGCCTCTCCTATCCTGGCGCTGATGCTGATGGTAGAGGACGTCATAATCACCGCGTTGATGAGTCCATGCTGATGGAAAGTATCACCAGGGGATACGCATATGACGGAATGCTCGAGAGATCGATTTTCAGGATGGCGCAAACCGTGAAGCTAGAATTGATTGAGGCCGGAATCTGGAGCAGAATGGTTACCATGAGGCCAAGCTACGATTTGATGGTGTGGGGCTTGGAGAGACTGAGAACCAAGTGCACAAGAATAAGCAAGTACGCGATGCTCAGGAGCGCCAAGTCGACAAAGACCATTGGACGGAACTGAAACTTGTATAGCTTGATGTGCTCTTCCCGTTCTCGAGGATAATCATCCACTAATCGTGAGGCGTGCGGCAAGCGTACGGCAGGCGCTTCCGCTCTGTATATCCATTGCTTGGCTATTGAAGAGTCACGAAGGTGGATGAGAGTGATCACAAGCGCGTCTGCTGCAACAAGCCGCCGCTCCTCAAATTACTTGCCGCTGAACACAATTGAATGACGTACTGTAACGTTGATCGAGGTCTACTGGGTCTTTTTGGAGTTGACGGTTGAGATGATGTCCTCATCCGCCCGATGTTGCTGGCAGAGCCAGACCACTACTGTAAGGGCGCCGCCCTGGTTCGCTTTGCCCATGTCCCACTGCAACACGCCTGGGTACCGATCCTTGGGTCTGCCAACCACAACATCGCCAAGCCGCACCTTGTTGGACGGGATGCCACCCCTAATCCCCACGATGAGGCAGGATCGGACGGATGGAAACGTGCCAGCTAACACGGTCACGACGTTTTTTGCCGTGTTGTTACCGTACGTGTCATCTGGGAAGCAGGCTATGACAACGTTGTGCTTGCTAACGGAACTAAGGGTGTAAGTGAGAGCTTGGAGAGTTCTTTACTGGTTTCTTTTTAATTACAGCTTCTAGCAGTAGCTTTTGTGACAGCCAAGATGATTACGTCACTGACTGATAACCCGACAAGAACGATGAAGAGACGCATTTTTGCTCGTTGCATCATGCAGGGGTTGACCGAATGAGTCACTCCGAGTCGGTCACTGAGCCAATCAGGTTTCTGTCCGTGCTAGATTGAGGGGAACATATCTCTCGTCAACCACTCCTCCACCATATTCCCTTTATAAGGCCCACAGGAGAGTCAGGGAGGATCGCTTCCATTTCCCAAAAGCAACCCC
>Ga0247760_1000816_pt1 | contig 32032 bp, 37 predicted proteins | sample UWRJL171409R4_FD_179936 | JGI IMG/M metagenome (GOLD analysis project Ga0247760, IMG submission 179936) | Plant litter microbial communities from Arlington Agricultural Research Station in Wisconsin, United States - UWRJ-L171-409R-4 | ecosystem: Environmental > Terrestrial > Plant litter >... | reverse complement strand
GTGGGAACTAGCAAGATGACTAACGGTTAGTCAACTTGCACATACCTTTTGGTGTAGCGGGCAGTTGTAGCAGTTCCCTGCATTAGCGTATGTAACGCCAGCCCCGTCACAATGCCCACCGAGGACCCCCGCAGCGGCAACTGCACGCACGGAGGGTCGCCTGTGTATGCGGTCAACGTGAGCAGCGTGACTCAAATCCAACTCGCCGTCAACTTTGCGCGCAATGCCAACCTGCGGCTGGTCATCAAAAACACGGGGCACTGCTACCTGGGAAAGTCGGGTGGTGCTGGGGCGCTGAGCATCTGGACTCATAATCTCAAGGATATTCGGTTTTATAACCGGCTAGAAATCCCCGGTTACACGGGTCCGGCGATCAAGGTCGGTGCGGGGGTGACGGTGAGGGAGGTGTATGAGGAGGCCGATCGAAATGGAGTTAGCGCGTTGGGTGGGATTTGCGAGGTCTGTTTACCCTCCTTTTTGCTCTTTCTTAGTATCTCCCTGAAGCTATTCTAACTAACAGTGGACAGAGTGTGGGATACGCTGGCGGCTACATCGCAGGCGGCGGCCACACGCCCCTTTCCGGCCTCTACGGCATGGCTGCAGACCACGTCATGGCGCTCGAGATTGTCACTGCCGACGGCCGTTTCATTACCGCCTCCTCGGATCAGAACACCGATCTCTTCTGGGCGCTGCGGGGTGGCGGCGGGAGCACCTTTGGCGTCGTCACCTCCATCATCATCCGCGTGCACCCCGCCCTCCCCGTGGTAACCTCTGAGTTCACCTACGAGACGTCCGCCACCGTCACCGCCGATGTCTTCTGGGAAGGCTTCCGCACCTTCTTAGGACTCTTCATCCCCTTCACCGACGCCGGCACCTACTCGTGGTGGAGCATCACCCCCGGCACCACTCCAGGATCGTACAGCTTCCGGATGATGCCCTTCTTCGCACCCAACCACACCATCGCCTCCTTCGAGGCCCTCGTTAAGCCCTGGTTTGATCGTCTGCAGGAGCTCGGGATCACCTTCACAACAAAAACTATCACACAACACGGCGCGTATTACCCAGCATACAACGCCACCTGGGGAAGTAATGCGCTTCTGAACGGCGCCGGGCGAATCAGTAAGCCAACCCCTTTCCACCATCCCCTATCCCCTTTAACCCAAAACTCCCTGCCTGACCCTCCCAGTGGTCCCCTCGAACTGGCTCCTCCCCCGACGCAACTGGCTCTCTCCCACCAAGTTCAACGCAACTTTAAATGCTATGCGCACCTTCGTCACCACCAACCACACACTCCGCGGCTACCACCAAGCCCCCCGCCAGCGCGCCGGCCCCTCATCCTCCAACAACGCCATCAACCCTGCCTTCCGCGAGATGCTCAGCATGCTAATATTATCCGCACGCCTTCCCTCTTCCCCAACCAATGAGGAAGTGAGAACCGCATCGCGGGAGATGAGTGAGGAAATAATCCCTTTATTTCGGGGCGTAGCACCTGAGACTGAAGGGGGCGGGCAATACTTGAATGAGGCGAATGTTGATCAGGAGGGATGGCAGGGGAAGTTTTATTGGAAGGGGAATTATGAGCGGTTATTAGGGGTTAAGGAGAAGTGGGATGGGGGGCATGTGTTTTATGCGACGACGGCGGTGGGGAGTGAGGGGTGGGAGGTGCGAGATGGGGAGATGGGTGTGAAGACGCAGAATGGGAGGTTGTGTCGTTTGTAAGGGGTGTGGGTTGGGGTGGGGGGTTGTGCAGGGGTTTTGTCTACTCGAGTAAGATACGTGGTTTGGAATTAATACGCTACTGAGGTTAATTTTGAGAATATTAAGCCTATGCTGGAGCCCATCGTTCGGCAAAACACACTGTTTCTCCCATTCTTCAAGAGAGGACCCTAGGAGCAGGATCGGCGCAAACAGTTTGTGGGCGGAAGCTTTCCGCGCCTAGTGCGAAATCCTCGGACGGGGGCTAACCTAATACATACGATGAAGGCTGAGGAGCATGCGGTTCGGCTGATCTTGCCGTGGCCTGCGTGCACCGGGGCAGAGATCGCTGAAGAAGCGGGGACTTAGACAGGGGTTTTTGCGGCTAAGCGGGAAAGTGAATCATAATGGGCCACCTCTCGCTAAATCATAATGACCCAGAGGGCAGCAACTTGAGAATTCGCGGGATGCGAGCCAAGAAATGATTGGTTCTGTTGGTGCCGATGTCTGGTGCTTGCGGTTATTAAAGACGGACTGCACTTCAGTGAATGGGTGCCCATGTTTAATTAATTACAACTTTCATCTCCTCTCCAAACCCCGTTTTTCTCAACTGCATACGCGGAAGAGACAAAAAATGTGCCGCCATGCGCCTATTATCTACCGCGTTGTTGGGTTTGACCGGACTAACATCCAGTCTCGCCCTAGCTGATGCCAACTATTCAGCGCCAATCGTAGACCTAGGCTACTCCCGCTATCAGGGGTTCTGCGACCCGAGATTCGATGCAAATGTTTACAAAGGGATCCGCTTCGCCGCTTCGCCAAAGCGTTGGCAGCGCCCAGAAGCCCCTCGGGTGAATCGCACTTCTATCATCCAGGCCGTGGAGAACCCACCCCGGTGTCCGCAGTGTCTACCGACGTCAGCATTTATACCCGTGGGAAACTTTACTGAGACCATCCTCGGAGATGAAGACTGCCTTTTTCTCAACGTATTTTCTCCAAAAGGGGCCGCTAAACTGCCCGTTCTGTTCTGGATTCGTATGTATTCTTCTCTCTTTGTCGCTCTCAGGGGTTTGTTAACTAATAGCTTCGCTACCTAGATGGCGGCGGGTATGGCGCCGGATGGGCCGACCTGGTAGACCTCTCATACGTGGGCCAGTCTGTCGGCAATAGCATCGTCATTGTCTCGATTCAATATCGTCTGGGGGCTTTTGGATTCCTTGCGTCCGATGACGTTGCCAAGGATGGCGTGTTAAACACCGGACTTCACGACATTCGTTTTGCGCTGGAATGGGTGCAGAAATACATCAGCCACTTCGGGGGTGATCCTGATCTGGTCACCATTGCTGGAGAGTCGGCCGGTGGCGGGTCTGTCATGTTGTTGGCCATAGCGAACGGGGGTACACAGGGAAACACACTTTTCAGAAGGGGCATTGCCAGCAGTCCTTTCTACCCAGCCCAACCGTGCGTTATGCGAAAGGTCTCTCTCTTCAGATACTAACATGCTGAACAGAAAGTTCAACGACGACGAACCGACGAATTATTATCTCCAATTCGCCCGCCAAGCCAACTGTCTCAGGGCGAATGACACTCCCGATTCTTCACATCACCGGAAATCTGTGTTCAACTGCTTGCAGAAGGCCGACACCATTCTCTTGCAAAAAGCAAATGCGGACATGACCTACAACGGCACATATGGCCACTGGCTATTCACCCCAGTAACAGACGGAGAACTCCTCCGGGAGCAGCCTCACACCGCACTCCTCAACAAACGCATAAACGGGGAACGCATCCTAACAGGAGTGAGTTTAACCATCGACCTGTATAGATACACGTGTCTAACCACCTGATATCAGAGCAATGCCAACGAAGGCGCTTTCTTCGTTCCACTGAATATCACCACCCAGTCCGATTTCGAAGCCTACCTCCGCCACAACTTCCCCCATGCGGCTGCCAAGGACATCACGGCGCTGCTAAGCGTCTACTCCATCCCGACCGGCTTCGACTCTCCCAAATTCAGTTCCGACGGACTGCATCCCCCTTACGCAACCCAGGTATCCGGCACCGCCGTCGGCTGGTATGGTCTTTCCCCTTTTACCTAAACTAAACCTTGACTAACCTTATACCCCACAGGCAACAAGCAGCACTCAACCTCTACGCCGAAGCTAGATTCATCTGTCCTTCCTACTGGCTCGGCAACGCATACGAATCGGACAGCCTCAACTCCAACTCCTCTCGAAAGGCCTGGCGGTACCAGTTCTCCGTCCCAGAGGCCTTCCACTCGCTTGATCTCACCCCCCTCCAGAAGAATCCGAACAACGTAAGCGCATCGTTGAATTTGCCTTTCGATGGGACGTTTGCCAGGGGATTTCAGCAGATATGGGGCCGGTTTGTCACCACCGGGGATCCGACGCTGCCAGTGGAGGGAGGGTTAGGGGAGCTGGCAGCGGCGGGGAAGGATAGCTGGGTGTCGTGGGGTGAGGTGGTCGGGAAGAGGGGATCAGGGACGCTGAATTCGAGGGGTTATGCGATGTTGAATTTGAATGCGACGGCGGAGGGAAAGACGGAGTGGACTGTTGCGGATGGATTGGCGTGGGAAGGGGGCAGGTGGGAGAGGTGTGATTTGTGGGCTAGGATTGGGGTTTCGTGATGATTGGTGGTAAGGTGCACGTTGTGTAATGTGAGACGAATCTGGGCAGAGGAAATTTCCATTTTTATGCCTTACCTACGTAGTTTAGAGGATCTGGGAAGGGTGGGGCTTCCTCCCGTCACTCATAGTTCGTGGGTGGCGATTGATCGGCTTCTATCCCGATCGTCGTTCCGGTCAATACAGCGCTACTGGCTTGTGTCTGGGCCAACAGCTGTAGTTCTGCGGCGAGAAGTCGACCAAGGCGCTTCTAGAGCTCCAAGAGCAACTTGAAGAGGGAATACTGAGTACGGAACCCCGCCAGAAAAGATGAAACAATATGGTCGAAAGAGGCGTCTTATTCGACCTCACGTTTGCCGAACTCTGTGCAGGCGCTGCGGCTGGATGCAAAGCTGTTTGGTTGGATCATGGACGACGAGTGGGTTTCCCGCGAAGAAATCCACAGCATTGCTCGAAGACACAGTCTTTTTGACAAGCAATGTCACTCCACCGAGGCCCAACGGGTCGGGCCGTGGAACGAAACTTTGTGACCGAGGCTTTGCTCAATCTGGGGCAGTGCGACTGTCTGTGTGCCTAGGGCCGGCCGCGGGGCGTATTTTGTAGCGCAATTGTTAGCGCGATTGTCTGTAGCGATGTTGTCAGCGTGCGATCTAGCGCATCATCGCGCGCCATTGTGAAGGTTCATTTGCGTAAAGTGCCGTCGTTGGGCTGATGGTTCGGTCGGAGCGTGAATTTTGGCTGTCAATTTTTGGCTGCCAATTTTTGGGAGCGGGGTGTCAATCTGCTGTCAATTTTTGAGGGAGCATCATGGGCAGAGGGTGTCAATCTGGGGCTGTCAATGTTTTGGGGAGAATCATGGAATTCTACAACTCTTACTAAAATCACCTAATGAAAGGCTTCTCAATGTCTCCGATGTCGGAACTTCGATTTTCTAACCTGGTATGTTATGTACTAGTATACTTTAAGCTAGTACATCATGTACTGGTATATTCTAAGTACCAGTATATTATGTACCATACCTATCTAATATACTGGTATGATAAATACCATCCCAGTTTTGGTACCAGGATATTACGTACTATTATAGGAATTAGACTAGGATACTATGTATTATCCCACAACACGTAATAGTATATTCCAGAAACGTGGACACCGTGGGGGAGATCGAAAGGGAACTTTAGCCGGAAGGACTGAAAACGGGTCTCTGAGGCTGTGCAGCGGCGTAGAATGGGATCACCCTAGCTCAGGGAAGAATCAGGGAAAGCTCAGGATAAATCAGCCTCAGCTCACCCCAGTTCAGGACTACGAACGAAATTTCCTTTTCGTACCTCGCGCACGTGGCGTTGCTCACCCTCGGCTCAGTCCCTGCTCAGGATTTGCTCACCCTAATTACCATTTTCGGCAGGCTGCGGCGCAGTCTGCCGAATCACTTCAACTCTAGGCGAGGGGGCCTAGAACTGGTACCATATATAAAGATGGCTAAAATATGTCCCATTTTTGAAACTAAGTCTTATGTATTCGTATTACTTACCAGAGCGCTGGAGATTTCTGTCCTCCAAGTCTCGCACTTACACCCCCTACAAACACTCCTCTTGTTATTTAATCCTGAATTCATCAACATATCTCGACAAGTTGTTATAATTCAGTATAAAACTAGAACTAAAAACGTCAGATTTAACAATCTGCGGAAGCAGGTGGAAGCCGTCTTGAAATCCCAGGGAAAACTCCCAGGGTCAGAGTCTGGCTGAAGCGGCAAACAGTGCATGCTCGCCAAGGCGGCCATTCGCAGAGATCGGTACATACATCCTATCCATCCATCCACCCATCCACCCATCCACACACTCAATGACAAGATACTAAAATACAAACTCTCAGGGATCCCCTCTCCGACTCCTCAAGAAAGGAGTACATCCGCGCAGTAAAATGCCTCTGGACCCTCTCCTCCGTCGACCCGACCTTCTCGGCAGCACAAAACCACTTCGACGACTACGTAGCCGTGCACATGAACTAGACCAACACGATCTACGGGACGGCCGACTTCCTAACCTAGCACCGGTACCTGATTACCTGTGGGAGCAGAAGCTGCGCTACCCGCCATGCAACGACAAAGGCGACCTCCCTTACTGGAACTGGTTCAAGCACCAGACGGAATTCAACAAATCCCCAGTCTTCGGCGGTAGTGATACCTCCCTCGGCGGCAATGGCGCATTCGTAGCGCATGACGGTTCCGTAGTTGGCGCAGGGCGTATCTGGTTCCCCTTTGGCGCGGGAGGCGGATGCGTGAAATCTGGAGATTTTGTACATTTTACCATTAATATCGGCCCCGTCCAGCCGAAAATACAAGGTTACATCCCGGTCTATACCGATATTAAGAGTTATAACCTACGCTACCAGCGACGGGATCTGATGATAGCAGCTTCGACATCTACCTTTACAGCTTTGAACCTCTTTAATATTACGTTTGTTGAGGCCTTAGCTACGGTCGGCTACTTCCAGGACAAACTCCAGGGGCCGCTGGGTAGACTTTATCTGCATGGGCCGTGGCACTACACTATGGGCGGTGATAGGTCCGACGTCTTCACCTCGCTCAACAGCCCGGCTTTTTATCTCCACCATGCCATTATCGATCGTCTGTACTGGATATGACAGGCCCCGCACCTATCCGAAGAAGACAAGGTCAATGGTACTATTGCCTTCCGGAATAACCCGCCGAGTCGGGTGGGGATCGTGGATAATTTCTTGGATATGGGCGGGTTGGGGCCCGCGGTGCAGATCAAGAGCGTGTTGAATACGCTGGGGGGATCACCACTGTGTTATATCTATCTTTGACGGCCAGCGCCGTTGGTGGTTACAATGTGTCCATATCCTTCTTCCTAATGCTGCCTGCCTACAGCAGTTTACATCGTTGGTCTCCAACGCTCCGGAATCTTATAATAGAGCTCCTTGCAAATGTTGATAGAAGCCACTTTTTGAAGTGTCTCCATTCGTCTCGGGTCCCTCACAGTCCAAATAAGTCCAGAAAATGCATATGTGCTGCCTGCTACCATTGCGATTGTTGATACGAAGGATCTGATTTGTGTGGAGTCGTTGCAGTCAAACAGGTAGGTCCAATGCGAACAACCCCTTATAAGAATGGCAGTAAGACGAGGGAAACATAAACGGAGTAGCGTGGTAGGATGGTCTGTACTTACTGTGGTAAAGCTTAGCAGTTGGTAAAAGAGGTTGACGACTGTGGCTATCAGAGCGTAATGCAGCATTTGCGATGTCTTTATCACCTCGCCGAGAATTGTCGTATGGGATATGTAGGTGGTTTTACAAATCTTGTTAGTTTAGAACTCATAGAGTAACCTACCAAGGTATTGGAGGGGAAACTTACGCTGTCTTGATCCCGGGTATAGTCGTACACATGGACAGTCTGGCTGAAATAATACTAGGATACAATTGTCTTCGACGAAGCCTTGACTGGTAGATAGACATTCACCGGGTCATTTGTGAGAGACAACGTCATCGACTACTACTCTAGAAAGACAGTCCCGAACTTCGGCTCAGCTCTTATCCAAGATGTAAGATATATCCAACCAACGCTTATCCGGCGCACAGACTTCTCCCCTGTTCGCTCCACCATCATGACGTTCACCACAGGGATTGGGTGCAGGAGCTTACCCGCGCCGTCGCGGAACGTAAGCTTCTGGAGTTTTTCAAGGCTTATAAAGCTTTTGCAGCCTTCATCTTCGAGCTCATTTGACAAGATAGGCTCGGATTCCGGCAGGGCGGTAACAATCGACTCCGCCTCAGAATGTAAGTATGGCTCCGGCTCTGAAAATGGTTCAGTCGAAGACTTTGGCCCAGGCCTAGGCCCAGGCTGGGTACAGGTATCTCCCCATCGATCTGGTTCTTCCGCATCCCCCAGATCTGGCTGGGACCAAGCCACGTCCGTCTCCCACTCCAGTCCTAAACCCAGCTGGATTTCTTCCTCCTGTTGCTCGCCCTCCCCCATCGACTGCGTCGCCTCTTCAGAGCCGGACCGTGAACCGGGAGATGCAGAATCAGGCTCGTCTTCTTCTTCTTCTTCTTCTTCTTCTTCCTCTTCCTCTTCCGATTCTTCTATGTCTCCGGCAGAACCCATGTCCCACTTGGTAACAGATTTGACCCGTCCATCAAGAAGAACAATGCTCTCCGAGGCGCCGATAGACAGTGCAATGAACTCGAACGTGCTTTTAGCGGTGATTTCCGGGACAAGACCCAAGCCAGGATCACCGGCTATCAAAAGCCCGGCCGGCTGGCCGTCGGGGTGGGCGATACAGAGGTCCTCGAAGATGCGTCCTGACGTTTTATTTCGTTGGACAGATCCTTGCAGCCGGAAGAGGGCGGATTGGACGGACGCGAATACGGTCCTGGCGCTGGGCGGGGACGGGGACGGGGACGGAGACGGGGGGACATTGGTCTCGGTGGGGGATGTGGCGACGTCTTGCAGTGCTTCTAGCCAGTACCGGTGGCGGCAGGACCATCGAGCGCGGATCCCGGCTCGCGTCGCGGCGAAGGTAGTTTCATGGGGTTGAGCGAAGGGGCATGGGCGGTTGATGCACCCTTGACTCCACGCCAGGACGGAGAAGAGGAGTCTCTCGGCGTCTTTTTTGGCGTCGAACTTGTCGCGGCAGCAGCCACAACTGTCCTGGTTCTCTTGGAAGTGGCTGAGCGGCTTCCCTCCGGGCATTGTTCTCACGCTCTCGAGGGACTTTCCGTCTTGGCTGACACGGCTCCATGCAGTGAGAGTGTCACAATAGTCAATCCTCCGCCGGTTTGTGTCGTTCAGCAAGACGATCTCTCTGTCTGTCGACGACCACGACCAGCTAGGACTCGACCCGTTGAAAGCGGCGCCTTGGAGTGTTGAATCAGTGTGTCCATCTAAACACCACAGCAAGGCCTCGTCAAATTCCTGTCGTGGGAGTCCTGATAACAAAGATTGAAAGTCGCCGTACAGAGCACTGGCGACGCCATCGATGGCGTTGTACACATCGTCAGGGTTTGTGAGCGACCTTCCACGGTAGAGCGCTAGGTGCGTGTAGAAGGTGTAGTAGAGATTGTGCCACGGCTGCCCGTTGAGTCCGTGAGGTGAGTACATGGCCTGTTGGACCGCGCCACGCTCGTCGGCGACGTGAGTGGCGCACTCAAAGAAGGCCTGGGACTCGCTGAAGTAGAGCTTCCTATGAGGGAGGATAGCTTCTTGGTATGTCCACCCGCGTGTTGACCAGACAGACCCACCACCGATGATCTCGCGCCACTCGGCCGGCTCGCTGATGAAGGCGAAGCCGGATATCTGCTCGCGCATCTGGGTCTGCGTCCTCTCGCGGCTGATACCTGCAATGCCGCTGTCGCTGTCGCCGTCGGTGATGATGAGGGCGAACTTGGCCAGGGAATAAATGGCAGCCATAGCGCGGATCTGATGACCCTTGTCCTCGAAGTCGTCTTGGATTATGCAGAAACGGTCGATCCAGAGGTAGTCTTCGCCGAGCTGTCTGCAGGCTTCGATTGCGTCTTCGACCGTCTTGGGCAAATCAAGTTCTGAAAGGGAGCCATCGATCTTCAGTCTCTCCCTGTTCGACCTGGTGGCAAAAAGCTTGGTCGGGTCGGGATGCCGGCCCCAAACGTAGCTAAGGGCGACAAATTGGCAATTTGCCTGTGTTTCCACGACACACCGCCTGTTGACGTCGATGAGCCGGAAACCAACCGGGGGACTGCCAGCTCTCTCGCGGGTGCACTCTTTGTGGTTCTCGCGACAGTCTTCCAGCCAGCGCAACCCGAGACTCCAGTTCACATGGCTCCCAACCAGTCCCTTAGCTTGCGGAGGTCGAATAGCACCGACCCAAGGTGAATCTGAGGGACTTTCCTCCACCGTCTTCCGAGGCTGCTTTGTCTCCGACAGTTCATCGTCGAAGTAAATCGTTCTTCCATGTCCCCAACCAACAGGATATTCTACCCTTGTCCGGAGAAGCTCTCTGTCAACCGAGATGGCGACGATCCCGTCACTGAAGTCCGCGGGGCTTGCGATTCCAGAAAAATACCGATACGGGAGGACTGTGCGCACAACCAGGCGGCAGAATAAGCAGAAAGGCGCTCGCTCCGGGATATCCTCGACCCGGCAGAACTTCACAAACGTCCCATCCACTGGCGGCTCGTCTGGGTTCACACAGCGGAGCAAGTGTCGGAGGCGCAGGTGTTGACAGAAGGCGCAGAGGTTAGAATCTTTGCTTGTAATGGCCTTAGCGTTGCAATTTTCGCAATCTTGGTGGAAAAGCTGGGCTGATAGAGTCCGGCTGAGCTGACGCGATTGGTCTTCGCCAGGCGTGCGCCAGCCCCAGTCAAAGATGAATAGCCCGCTCTCGCAGATGTAGCAGCCATTGTTCTCATCACCATGTTGCCTTGTCTTTGCCATAATCTGAAAGGGGAATGACCAAAGAGTGCTTGACTGAAGATTTGGGCTGGGCCGAAATTTTGGGGGTTGAGGAGAAGCTTATGCTAACGTTACTCGCTTCTTCGCAAGAAGGCCCCGAGAGTTACGGTTACACAGGGAGGCCCCTCAGCCAGCCACACACTCACACAGCTGATGCACGGTGATGCAGAGTGATGCACAGCGGAAGTCCCATTAGCGAATCATACAGGCCGTCAAACACCCTCATGTATTTCTTTAACCTATCGATAACTTGAATACCAACCGACAAGGCCATCTTTTGTTTAGTGTGGCCTGCAAGGTCACTCCATCATATCTTCCAGCCAGCCCCACCTTGCCCAACCACCGGTGTACTGTACACATAGGGTTCAGCCAGTTACAGTCTTGACTTCCTAGTCTGGCGGCAGATGTCGTTGTTTTCGGCCGCTTAACCCCTGGTGTCACGGACGCACGGTCCCCGCTAACGTTGTCCGGCAACCCGGCTCGCCAGCTAATATCCGAATGCCTCAGACCTTCCGAAGACCTTCGCTTAACGAGTGGCTTCGGTAGCCCCGCGATTTTTTATGTGTAAAGTAAATGATTTTCGTGCCGTTGGGAGAAGACGGATTGCTTCATGCCAATAGCAGACACAGACTTTCTGAGCTAGTCTATCGTGCACTGGTATATGCGATATACTGGTATAATTATTCTAAACTGGTATGCTATGTACCAGTATATTCTAGGCCAGTACATTATGTACCGGTATATTCTAGGTGCTAGTATATTATATACTATGCCTATATACTATCCTGGTATACTAAATACCATTCCAGCTTTGCTATTAGGCTACTACGTACTATCCCACAACATGTACCAGTATATGCCAGAAACGTGGACACTGCGGGGGACACCGAAAGGAAATTTTAGGTGCGGGGACTGAAAACGGGCCTCCGAGGCTATGTTGCGGCGGCATGTGGGATTACCGTACCTCAGGGAAAAATTGAGAAAAGCTCAGGACAAGTCAGCCATAGCTCACCCCAGCTCAGGATTACGAAAGAAAAAAGAAATTTTGTGTGCCCAGATTCGTCGCAGATTACCAGGCTGTTATTTTTGCTCCGGGACCTCCATGTAGAACAGGTGTCTACTAGTCCCCTCTTTTCTGCTTAGGCTCTCTCTATGAGATCCGTTGATAGTACATAATTAGAGACAAAAGAAAATCATTACTGGAACAAGCCGTTGGCTAACAAATGAGGTATCAAAGAATTGAGGTTTGCCGTCCCAGAAATGCACCCGCAAGGAAAGCCACGAGAACGCCTCCGTCGTCTGATATCCACAAATCCAAACTTCCCTTCTGGGTATCCTTCACCGAGATGACGAGAAAAAGGAAAGAAACGAGGGTGCTTAGTTTGGTATGATAGGGCGAATGATCAACGTATCAGTCTTACTCGAGGCGCTTCCCGTTGGTCTGGGGGGCGGGGGTGGCGACTTCGTTGGCGAGTCTGCCAAATTGCCATTCGGGGAGTGTAATGCCCGTCTGGTCGTTAATTGTGCTCATGAGAGGCGGGAGCATCTGGTAGATGTTTCGCATGGTAGCCACGCTGCTCTGGTTGCCAGCGCCCTGAGCGCCGCCATCGGCGCCAGCCTCGGCACCCGTGTTCCAGATGCTGATCTTGGGCTGGAGGCCGTGGATGGCCTGACCGTTGGCCTTCGCGAGCTCGACGTACGTGCCCTTCTCAATCATCATATACTGCATGAGACCGGCTGGACCACCGAATGCCTGGCCCATCTTGGCGTAGGCCTCAGCCATAGCGGCCATACCCTCAGCCTCCTTGAGCTTGAGCTGAAGCTCCGCCTCGGCCTTCTTGATGGCGGCAAAGGCAAACGCCTCGGCATCTTGCTTAGTCTTGTAGGCCGCGGCGTCCGTCAGCTGCTTTTGGCGCTCGAAGTTGGCCTTGGCTTCAGCCTCAATCTCGTAAGCGTGCGCATCGGCGGCCTGCTGCTTTGCCTCACGAGCAATGGTGGCCTTGACAACGTCGGTGGCACGCAGGCGTTCGACCTCAGCGCCTGCACGCTTGATTTCGACCTCCTTCTTGAGCTCCTCATCCTGCGCCTCGGTCCTGCGCGACGCGGCGATGCGGGCCATCTCGACATCACGGTTGAGCTCCGTCTTCCGGGTCGCGAGCACGGCCTCGGCCGAAGCGCGCTCGATATCACGCTCGGTCTTCTGGACGGCTGTCTCGGCGTTGATCTTGGCAATCTCTCGGTCCTGCTCGCCCTTGCGTTGGGCCTCACCAACGTTACCACGGAGCTGCGCGGCGGCCACATCAATCCTCGCCTGATTCGTAGCACCCTCGTGAGCCTTGCGGCTGAGAGACTCGAAGTAGATCGAGTTGGGGGCATCCTTAAGCTCCTTGACGTTCGCGTTGTAGATCTTCAGGCCGAACTGTCCGAGCTCGCTCTGAATGTTGCGAAAGATCCGGCGCTTCTATTAAAGCGAGGTTAACATACATGTCTCATGGTCAAGAAGCAGCTGCAGGATAACTCACAAAAACCTCGCGCTCGGTGAAGATCTCCTCCATGGTCATGCTGGAGACCAGAACACGGGTCTCACCCTCGATGATGCCCTTGACGATGTTCTCGAGAAACTGGTGGTCACCCTTGTCCTTGCTGCCCGAGTCTGCCAAAAGCATGGCGTACTTCATCAGGGCGTCGCCGCGGTCCTCACGACCGTCGAGGTTATGGTGGTGGTCGTCATCTGCGTGCTGGGAGACGGCGTGCTGGGAAGCTGCGTCGTGCGATACGTCTCCGGCCTTGGCGTTTGCGCCGCGCTGGTTGACATCGGGACCAATTGTGAAGACCACGGGGAGTAGGAACTGGAGCTTCTCCTTGGTCATGGCCTGCAGGTTCATGCCATAATCATGGGGCTGCACGCTGAAGCGCATGCATCGCTGGAAGGGCCATACCCATGCTGCTTTGGTGATTTTAACTGTTTGAATTGTCAGCGCGTGTCCGCCTTAGATAACGCAGGCGACGGCAACCACTCACCGCTCTTGACGTTCATGCCAGTAATGGCAAGATACTCGTCGGGAGCCGCAATCCTGTAGGACGCCATTTTGATTCTTGTGAGGTGAGTAGTTTGGTGAGAGAGAAAAGACCCGATTGGTGTGCGGCGAACCCTAAGATGCGTAGGGAAGGAGGGAAGGAAGGTGTTTTATGTCAATCGAACGCAAGTGAATGGCCCAATGGTAGACCGGAAGGTTGCTGAGCTTAAAAGTCAAACAAACGGGTGATGTGATGCAGCCACAAACCAGGAAACGTGACTAGAACGGAGTTAAGATGGAATAAGGTAAGATGGGGTGCCAAACACCGAGTGAGTGGGTTGACTGGCGATAGATGCAGGAGCAAAGCAGGTGAGAGAAAGATGGCGGTTTACGCCAATGATATCTATATACCAATTTTCAAGCTTGACCGCGACCTTTGCGGTCTCGGTATTCGATTCGTTGCGATGCGCCAATCCGGCGAGCGATGAGGTTGCACAGCCTTGTTGGGCCCCTCAGTTTCATTCTTCGTGACAGCCTGGATAAACGTGCCTTAGCGGCATGGGGCGGCTTGCGCTAGTTGTTAGTGGTCTGCCTTGACACACCCCTGGGAAACCCTGCCGTGGCAGTGCGGAGACCCTCACTGTGGAAATGACACGGACGTGCCCTGGAGTCACTGCTGGAGAAGCACAAACCATTCTTCACCCAGTGGTCTTTCCAGGGCATAATGGTGCACTGCCTGCCGCTCAATTGTTCATCCCGTACCCGAAAAGCGCATCTTCGTCCGTATCAACCGCATGTGTCCGCAGATTAAACCCGAGCATTAGTGCTATCATGAAGAATATCCCTTTGTTACGGACGCAAAGTGCCGCCAAATGATTGGAGTGACGAAATGGTGGGGTATCCTTCAACGTCGGATTCTGGAGCGGCGCGGTAAGACGGCATGACTTCATTGCGAGCCAAATATCCGCCTGGGCTGGGACCAACTCCACCCCGCCCCGCCTGCCCGACCGATTCGGATACCGATGGCTACCTCTGAAGAATGGCAGCGGTGATGGTCTCAACTTGTCTCCCAATCAGTGACAAAATACGCGAGGCATCCCGCAGCCGTTGGGGATGCATCAGAAGGCTTAAAAGGGTGAGATCGGGCGCCAGGCTGAGCAGCGAGCGCTTTGTCGAATGCGGTTTTGGATGCGAGCGGAGGAACACAGCAACAGCGATATCAGGGGTGTCAGCCTGGTCATTGTTGTTTTCTCCAATCTCCACACGGTTAGCGCCAAACAGGGCTGGACGACACTAACGACATGTCAGTGGACGGGCTAGCACAGCCTCACCACGTGCCACTTCGCCCTTGTTGTACCCCCGCACCTCAGCATTGGCGCACTACATTTCGTTCAAGACTCATCTTCCAAGACCATTGGAGCACTGGTGCATGGCTTGGGACTTTCATCGCCCACTAGAACCTAGTAGGACTTTGGGGGCACCTTGATCATCCCATGAGACTGCCTGGTCGAGCCCCAAGAACCTGGAAGCACCGCACCGGAGGGCGCCGAGATCCCACCACTTCGGAAATCCTTTAGGAAAGTGCTATCGAAGCCACCTCACGTGGTGTGAGCTGAAGACCATCAGCAAACCTTAATGGCTCATCATCCCACACCTGAAGACAAACAGAGTTCCAGCAATCCATCTGCCTTACCAACGAACGGGCGTAACTGAGTGAGCCCAGGTCATCTGACATCGGGGTCTGCGATACCGCCGACCTTAACCCCACCTTCCACGCAGGTGTGTCTTGAAGATCGTAAACTGCCTCCTATCAACCGGGAACTCCCCCAACTCTCCTCGCCGTCAACACCATGGCCGAATTCCTCTCCGTCGTCGAAGACTTTGTCAGAGGCGACGCCGACTTCCCCCCATCCTATTCCGAAGCGACCACCTCCAACTCTCCATCATCCACCCCCCTCTCCGGCCCGAGGGGCAGCAGCAGCAGCAGCAACAATGGCGCGTTCCTCCCCTCCTCGCTAACCAGCACCTTCACCTCCCCCATCGCCTTCCACCTCGAGACCCTCCCAGCGCGCATGCGCTCCTCGCAGCAAGCCCACGCCAACGAGCAAGCCGCGCGCGATTTAGAGACCATCACCGTCCTCGCGCCAGCCATCGAGGCCTTCCTGCGCGACCTGGGAACCAACCCCTCCCGCGGCCCCCCGCCTCTAGCAGAACTCACACTCGTCCCCGCCTCGGCCGTCCCGCGCGGGTGGGCGCTAAGCGGGGGTGCAGAGCGCCGGCGTGAGGGCGAGATCGTGCGGATTGTGCGCGTGGAGGGTCTCACTTCGGAGACGACATCGGATTCCAAGGGTGGGAGCAAGGCCAACGGGGACAGAAAAGGCGGGAAAAAAGGGTCTTCCCGATTCAACCCCTCCTCTGCGAACGACGACGACGATGATGACGGGGGATACACCTACACGGGCTCTCGCTCAGAAGGATTCGACGAATGGGGCCGCTTCAACGACGGAGACGAGGACACACTGGCGGAAGTAGGAGCCGGGACGTACTTCCGCGACGAGCGCATGGCCCGGCGGCTGGCGGGGTACTTGCAACCGAAGGCCGAAGTCTTGGTTGAGCGGAAGCAGATCCAGCAGGCGGTCGTGGACGCAAAGAAGGACAAGGGGTTCTGGTGGGGGCGCAAGAAGAGCGAGTCTTCGTCGCCCGCGTCGCCGTTGTCGCCTCAAGTTGCAAGTCCCCCGCCGGAGAAGGGATCGTCCTTGTCGCCTTTGGGAGCAGCGCCGATCGTGCAGGGCGATGAACGCGTGAGCATGGTAGTTCGAGCTCAGGAAGTCACGTTTCGTAAGGAGAATGACTTTGGCGTTTGGGAGAGCCGCAGCGGCTTCGGCATTGTGGTGACAATCATGGTGAAGAAGCCTTGAGTTGAGGACGGGGAGGCTTGGCCGATCCGTGAAATACATTTCTCATCCCCAGGAAGGCTACAAACAGTTCGTCGTGTGTTTTTACAAAGGCCAGGTGGACTGGAGGGGTCTCGCCGCTTCGTGCGAGGATGCGTTGTAGCAACCCTCACATAGCTTTGTGCCAGAACAGCGAGGGCTCGCTTTTTACATCGTAGGCCTCGTTTGTGCCGGATGGGCCTCTGTTACATTGGGATAGGCTTAGCAGCTGGAGGAGGCCTTGTTGAGACTGCAATTCGGCCTTTAGTCCCATAACCGAGTGGCTTACAACATTGCAGGCTTTCACACATTGCGAGAGGCCTTCCATCACAGCAAGAGGGCATCTTCTTAGCTTAGAGGACCGTTTTCTTCATCAGCTGGAGTCCGTACCGCTCGCTCGTGTTCACGCCAAATAAATATTCCAAGAACAGAAACGAACGCTCGTGTCTCTCGTGCTACGTATGTAACCTTGCCGCTGCCCCCTAGATGATCCCTTCTCCAGGAGCGAGCCGCTCTAGCGGGTGATATCACAATCATCGCTGACCTCCCCGGCTCAACCAAAGCGGATTCCCTTCGATGGTTCCCACGTCCCTTTGACTGGTTGCGCATTCCCACTGCCCTGTTGCTCATTCGGATTTGCCCCCCCGCTCGGCGATGGCCCAAACTTAATGCCCATACCCGGCATCCACGTACCCTGCATATTCGCAACTGGGGCGGCAAGGGGAGTCATCGGCTTGGGCTGCTGCTGCGCCACGTTGTCGGCCCAACTCTGTATCGGTGCCTCGACTGGTGGGTTGTGGTGGGACTGGCGGATTGGCTGTGGTTGCGGTTGTGGCGGATAGTAGGAGCTCGCATTCGGGGACGCGTAGTTTTGGGTAAGAGGCGCTGGAGCTGGGGCTGGGCTAATGGCCATGGAAGCCAGTGGCGGCATGTAGAGTTCACTGCGAAACGGTCAGTTTTCCCATCGCGTGGCACGGCTGGATCATGAACTTACTCTTCAAGGCTCCGAGCATCCTTTCGCCTCTCGTTCACCCACTGCCTTGCTTGGTTGCGAAACTGCTCCAAGATCTGACTAAGGTCGTTGTAGAACTTCCTCCCAACCTCGATATTACTGACAATCTCCTTGTACTTGTAGTACGCGTTATCTAGTCGTTGAAGAGCTTTCTCGCGCTCTGCGTTGCCTCGGTCCCCTACGCTTCTCTTTTGTGCTTCAAACTCGCGGTTCGCTCGCTCAACCTCGGCAAGCGCCTTCTCCTGGTCCACACGCTCCTTTTCGAGACCCTCGAGATCAGCTTCATAGAGGGAGTCCAGGCGCTTCTCAAAGAAGTCTTCAAAATGAGCCGGCACAATCGCCGTGCTGGGGTAGGTTCTCTCAAGGCGAGCCGCCTCCCCGAGGATATCCCCCTTGATGTCGTCGGCACGACTCTTGTTCTTCAGCGTCTCTACCCGCTTTCGTCGCCTCGACTCAAGGCGCAACACATCGTTATAGGCGCCCCTCAGCCTCCCGAGCGCAGGCTTCAGGGATTCGGGGATCTCGGTCCTCCGACTGTTCGGAATGTAATCCATCATGCCCCTATCCGGGCCAGCAAGGATGGCGAGCGTCTCCTTGACCGCCGCAAACTTCTGCCGCACAACAGCATCACTAGAGGTGCTGGAGGCGAAGTAACCCTCAATTTCGGCCGCTTGGTTCCACAGTTTCGCGCCCCCGTCGCGACTTGGGTCGGCCCTCGATTCAGGCCGAGTCCATCCGCGTGTTCCGTGCTTCAACCTCATCGCGTTGTCCTCTTCCTCCTCTGCCATGAGAAGCGCCTTTCCCTCGTCAAACACGGCCCGGTCACTTGCGCAGAGCTTCTCGATGTCTGCAAATCCACGCTGAAGCCTACTCAGCGCATCTGCCTGCCGGATCTCCTCTGCATGTTGAACGAGGGGACCTGGTAGGCCCAATGGCTTTTCCAGCGCCTGGAGCGAGCCGGGAAGGTTTAAACTCGAAAGGATCTCATGCAGCCTGTCCGTCAGGGCTTCGAGCTCAGTAATGATGCTGTTGTTTACCAGCCGATCCCTCCGCTCTTCGTAGATCGAGACTGCGATATGCACGGCGAAGGGAACCAACTTGGTGAAAAGGGCAGGCCCGAATTCAGCATGATCACCGAAGAACTTGTACGGCTCCGCGACTTCGGGCGGAACCTGGGCAATAGCTATGTTCGCTCGGTCGAGTATCTTCAGCTCGGGTTTGGGTGGGACAGCCTCTTGAACATGGTTAGCGAAGGGACCACATCAGGCCGTACAAAACACTCACGTAGATAGATCACATCGTTGTCCCTCTCCGCTCGCTTGAGGTCATCTTCGACACGCTTCTTCAAACCGTTAAGGTCATCCACGACAGCCTTGCTAAGGTAGCCGCCCTTGCACTCCTTCAACCCCTGGTTGACGCAGGCAACGGCATCTGTCAGCCGCGCCACCTCCTCGCCATATTTCCTCTTCTCTAGGCAGTCGCATGCTGCCCGATACTGTGCGGCAGCGGCGAAGTGATGGTGCTTCGCGCTCATGTGGTGGATCCAAGCCGAACTGATGGCTTCGCTCCGCATGGCGGCCTCCCCTGCTAGGTTATACAAGTCCGACACGCGAGCGGCGAGCTTGGCAATAAAGGCATCTTTGTAGCCATCCATGACGGCCCTCATCCAGAAACACTCCTGGCTTTGCGCGAGCAGCAGCTGTATCAACGACTCCAGGGTAGGATCGTCCATGTCATCAGGTGGGTTCGCCATTCGAAGCTCGGGCAGTATCTCGGTTCTCATATGCGTAAGAACGCCGGCCGCCTGGGAGAACCAGTGAGCGGCCATCTTTAGGCCCTCCGTCGCGCCACGGTTGGAAGAGATGGCAAGTTGCGAGTACAGCGCGGCGAGGTTGTAGAGGATGTTCATCAGCTCGTACTTCAGATTATTCTGCACCAGCGGGTGCTCGGTGTGGTAGCCGAGAGCGGGATACCAGGTAAAGTCGGCGCCGATCTACGGGGTGAGTATGGACACCGGTCAGCCATGGGGTGCGATTCGGAGGCTATCCATGCATGCTCACATCGATGGGGAACTTCCCGCCCATCCACACCAGCTGGCCGGCGTAGGTCTGCAGCTTCTTGATACCGCTCTGGTGGACCTCGCGCACGTTGATGGCGTCGCGGCGCAGGGTATCGATGACATCGAGGTCATGGCGGAACATGTCGGGGTGCTGGTCGTACTTCTTGGAGATGTACTGCTGGATTGGCGTGGCAAGCGACATTTGTGTCGACTTCCGGAACGGAAGCGACAGGTTGGAGCTGCATGGCCGTTAGCTCGTCACCCCGGACCCGGCGCTGGCCGCGGTGATACTCACGTCGCCATCTGGAGATTGACACGCACAAGGAGGCAACGTTGGCGGGGGAGAGCTCGCGCGGAGTTCGTGTCGCAAAACGCCATGACATCAGGCGGCGGCGGCCCGGACTTTGGCGGGGTTCGAGTTGTGGGGAATGGAGATAGGCAGGTGGCACCAGGCTTGGCGCCTGCGCGTCAGCTGGTGGCTTTTACTTGGCACTCTGACTTGGCAAGGCACCAGGGTTAGGGTAACCCATCGCCTCGTTGGCAATCAGTTGGCGCCTCACCGTTGGGTCTATCTCGCGGCTTCCTCAGGTCGATTTGCTCAATGCTCACCTCTGCAAATCAACGATCTACTAGGTAGCTAGCTCTGCATGCAGCGGGAACTTTCGTCTCAAAAACCACTATGTCGTCGGCAGTTTTGCCGTTTTCACCGTTCTCACCGAAGAATCAGCATCTTGCGTACGCCTGTCAGCGGCCCCCACACTAGACTACTGATGAGGAGAGATGGCCGAAGGATGCCAACTTCGGTCGTTGCCCTCGAGGGTTTATATTTAATGGTCGGCGTCAGCCTCCATATTGCAGCTGTCTTGACCATCAGCACAAGCCCTCCTGCGGTTTCTTTTTCGGGCGTGATTATCTTCTTCTGAACTGAAGCCAAGCCCAGCAAACTCGACACGGGAGACAGCTTCCCGTCGTTACTTATTATGGAGCGGCTCTCACCGCCCACACAGCAAACACCGCTCCGCCTCCGATGGTCGAACAACCGACCGCCTGCTGCATCTGCACAAGACGTCTCAGCTAAGAGCCGGCGGTGATGCAAGACACAGCACCCGTTCGAAGCGCTACTGGTGCAGTGGCACCAGCAAAACGGACGAACCGGAAGCGTCTTACCCACTATCTGCTCCAGCCCCCCGGCGTCGCTCGCCAGAGTTGCATGCCTTCGGGACTTGCAGTCAGCACACTCCCTGTCGGAATCACGGAATCTGAGTACCGATGTGACTGAGACAGCCGCCCTACAAGTATGGCCGTGGACGCGGGCGGACGCCGGCGGAGACCCAAGACCAGGATCCGGGCCTGACATTTCTGCGGTGAGCAGTGAGCTGGCATTCGAGAACCGAAAATCCCGGCGTTTAGAGGCCGAACGGTGGTCGGCGACTGCGCAGATACGGAGTTTCGCATGCCGTCGTCGGACCCCCCAAGACATATCTGCCCACCGAATGGCAAGGCGCGGGATTTGCTGGCTGAGTGTCGAAATGTGGGATGCCCCTCTGGACGCCTCCGTTACAGTGTCCGTAGGGCTTGGGCATTAATACCTCGCGTGGCGAGCAATTGGCCGGATTTGATGCACCCTTCGGTCCCGACGATACTGTTAGGGCCACCAAAAGCCCACCGGCCATCGGCGCCTGGACACCGCCTGCGAGCTATCGATGGGCTGGGCGAGCAGCTGAGGCTCGGCGGCGATCATAAAGTGGGTTGATGGCGCTCTGGTGCCCCTCCTGCTGGCTTCGCATTGGTTGACGTTTCGCTGTGTTGCATCGCGATCTGTCGTCCTGACGCCGTGCAACACACGAAGCGGTGCGGGCTGCCAGAGGCGGCTGGTTGGGACTCAAGTCGAAGATGCGGCCAGTTACGAGTGCACGCCAGCACTGGTTGTTGAGAAAACGGAAGACTTGGGCCAGTGGCGCTTGCGCTAGCGCAAGACAAGCCTTGGCCGTTTGGGTCGTTTCCACCCCGGGAGCACTAAGATGCCACCAGCGAAACCTGTCGGGAAAGTGTTAGCAGGGTTCCAGCCCTCAAAAAGTACCTCTTTCTGCTGGAGCGGTCAACGGAGCTGCAAGACATGCAGTGGATGATCAACTTTACCTCAACAACCTGTCTTGGCGATGCACGCTGTGACAAGAAATAAAGAGAGCAGCAAGAGGTCCGAGAAGCCGCCGTCCAGAGTGGAAACGCCATCCAGAACATTGGCCTTCATCACGAACAGCTTTGTTGTGGTGTGAACCCGTTTCAGAGGTCTCGGCGCATTCTCCGGACATTGTCCCACACCACCCAGCTGCGCACTCCGCAACCCTCAACCCGCAGCTCACATCGGCCGGCTCTCCAAGATCTCAGCGCAGTTCTCAGAACATCACGTGTCAATTCCTGCGGCAGATGGGTATTTACATGCTTGCGGATGGCACGGCAAATTCACCATCGCAGTACGCAGGAAACCCGAACATCTGCACTCGTCCGGAGGTGCTGACGCATGCATATCTGTGTTGATTTACCCGAATTGGCAGGCTGTGGCATCGACAGCACAGCTGGCGATCACCAGCACGCTGCGAGAGATGTTCGTTCCGTCTGAAACGGTCCGGGATGAGATGGCTGGCAGAACCGACGCCTCCAGCGCTAGGAGTTTTCGCCCTTGTCTGTAGCTGCCGCCATCCCAGGATAGGGCAAGGGCGGTACTTCTGGCCTAGTCGCGGCTCAGCTTCTGAGCTGGGCCCTATCCTATCTCCTATCTGGCGATCATCCAGGGTTCACCAAGCCAAACGCCCAGCACGCGCACTGTCGTTTGTTCCGCACTGCAGTCTGCAGATTCCACAATCGCAGTGTTGACGCGGGCATCCAAGTTGATCACACACGGTGTGTCCCGTTTCGGATCCGGAATCTCCGCTGGTAACCCCAACCCAAACCACGGATCATCTGAACGGCCCTCATCCCGTACTCAAATCTGCTGTCAGATGTCCGTCAGCCCTTTGAGATGAAGAGTCCCGAAGATACGGGCATGACGTCTCGTTATTATCAGCACTCGCAGCAACCCGCCTGCCAAAGTCCACCCATGCAGGCGCTGGGCGAATCATTTCTAGGCCTCGGAGAAGTGCCATGGCGCAGCCTGCTGGCTGATTGGCCCTGACAGGCGACCTGCTACGGACATCCCCAAGCAATGTCCAGACCTCCGCCCCACACAGCAAGGGGATTCGCACAATCCCTGTCTGGGTGAGACACGATTCTCACATAACGGACAAGCAAGCCCCAAACCAGCCCGCCTTCACTGCCTCCGTTTCGAACGCCCAGCCCGGGGAGTATTCATTGTCGATGACAATCGGTTGGGTGCTGTGCTGTTCAATATTTGACCAGTGCACCCTACTAGCCGGCGTCCGTTCGCGGCGTTATCATTCGTCAACGCCTACACCACGCAATAAAAAAGTCAATGGCTCTGACACTGGCAGAACGTCAGTTTTAGCGCAAGAGTCAACAGCGGACGGGACTGTTGGAGCGAAAGGACGACATGAATACCCGTCGCTAAACTTGGATCAGAGCTGCACCCATGCTAGCGCAGTGTACTGCCACTGGCAATGCTGGCAGCGCCGTCCCCCCAAAATTTCCCGGGTCGCGTCGAATCGTTGTGGGGGACGGGCGAGGATGGTGTGCCTGCCTGTGCCAAATCCGAATTGGCATGAACCATGCTCACGACGGCCGGGACAAATTACATTGACCACCCCCTATTTGCGCATGCACGCACTCTATTCCGGGGACACGCGAAGCTGCCCTCGATGACCTTGAATCTGTCCATGCGGATAGCAGGAGCCGCAGTGCGAGAACCGTTGCCATGGCTCGCTGCATTATAGGCTGAATCAGGGCCTCACAGGCCCGCACTCTGGCAATGCTCCGTTCTCTAGTGAGCGCCTTCGCCTGCTGTTCGCCTGCTAGCGGGCGCTCGCTGGGAAACGGACAGTCGGCACGCGCACGGGATGTTGCATTTTGCGGGGCAATCCCATAAACCAGGATACGCGCCGTCAGTGGGTGGCCAGTGGGTGGCCAGTGGGTGCTGGTGCAATACGGACCAAGCTCCAGCGTCCACAGCCAGTCGCGAGAATGGAATGCGGATTACGGATTACGGACACCCTCCACGCCCAGCTCCAAGCGCGGCGCCGTTTCTGACGTCCTGCCACCCAGGCGGGCCGAGCAGGGCTCAGCCCACGGCACCTCGCCCCTGGCAAAATATCGAGCTGATGTACGACGTGTCCAGGGGGCAGCCATTCTTTTTCGGGCAGCAGGCTCTCGGCCTCTCCCACTCGCACCGCATGGGGACCTGCTTCGGATCCCGGAGGAGACGCAGGGAGCGGCAGAGACAGGATATAACCAAGGTCACCACGCATCCCACTCACCTGGGTCCCTCTTTCTTGGCTATTTTGGGCATTCAAGCTCACGGCTCTTATAACGCTGAAGGTTCCCCCTTCCAGAAGGAACCCCCTCCCGAGGATTGATCTTGCTTCTGGATTTTCAACAATCGCCATCCGATCTAGGAAGTGAGTGGCCATTGGACCACAGAACACCGCCAAGATGGAGGGTCTCGCTCTCATCCTACTCTACGTCGCCATCCCCAGTCTCTTCTTCTCCGCCATCCAGAAATTCCTCTCGTCCAGGAAGAAGGCCTCCGAGCCCAAGTTCCCCGGTCCGAGGCAGTTCCCTATCGTCGGCCGCATCCATGATTTGCCCCGGTTTTCCCTGTGGCTGAAGTTCAAGGAGTGGGCGGACGAGCATGGACCTATCTACGAGACACACGCCCTCGACACCGCCTTTATCATCGTGTCCGACGTCAAGATTGCCGAGGAGCTTCTGGTCAAGAGAGGCCACATCTACTCTGGTCGCCCGCAGATCAGGGCACTGATCAAGCACAAGGATGGCCCCGCCTATTCCGCCCTCATGGATCGCCATGGTAAGTCGCCGCTCAGTTGCCCGTGCTCCCACAGCTTCGATCTAACCGTTGTGCCACAGACATCTGGAAGGCCCAGCGCAAGTGGTGCCATGCCGCCATGGCCGAGGCCTACAAGCATCACTTCTACGGACACGTCGAGATGGAGATGAAGCGCTTCCTTGGTCTCATGCTTATGGATCCCGCTCGCTTCCTTGACTACACCCGTGAGTACTGTGGCCGTGTCATGTCTCGCCTCGCCTGGGACGATGCTACACAAGGCAAGACCAATGGCGACAGTGCCGATCAGACCCTCCACTGCATGAGCGTTTCCGGACCCATCGTCAACACCGTCAGCCCGCTTTGGCAACTGCCCGCTTTCATGAACCCTTGGTACCAGTTCGAGATCCAGCGCGAGAGCACGCAGCGCGCCTGGTGGCTCAACAACTTCCGTCTCGCCAAGGACAAGTTCAGGCGCGGCGAGCTTCCCAACGACACCTGGGCCTACCGCTACTTCGAGCAGATCAAGCGCGAGCAAAACAACGAGAACGTCGACCAGCCCGAAGACCAAGAAATCTTTGCCAGCTGCATGATCGGTTTCCTCAACCTCGTCGGTGTCGTCACCATTAGCGGCCCCTGCAAGTTCTTCCTCATGTCGATGGCACTCCACCCCGAATGGCAGAAGAAGGCGCAGGATGAGATCGATCGCGTCTGCGGCGACCGCATGCCCACCATGGCCGACTTCCCCAACCTTCCCACCGTCCGCGCCTGCCTCAAGGAGACTGTCCGCTGGAGGTCTGGTGTGCCACTTGGCGTTCCCCATCAGGCCGAGAAGGATGACGAGTACCGCGGTGTCAAGATCAAGAAGGGAACGATCATCCTTGCTTGCGAATGGTATGTGTTTGCGTGTTACTTTTCCCCCTTGATAACCTCTCTAACACTCCGTTTCCAGGACCATCAACCGCCTTCCCGATATCTACCCCGACGGTGACAACTTCCGCCCTGAGCGCTGGCTCGAGGCCGGCTGGCCCACTTTCCAGGAGCCCCTCACCCGTTACCCCAACTTCCGCGAGGGTCAAGCCATGCACACCTTCGGCTGGGGCCGCAGGACGTGCCTGGGTCAGAACATTGTCGATGACGAGATGTTTGTCTTTGGCGCTGCGACACTCTGGGCTTTCAACTCGGCACAAAAACGGAACTCGCGTACTGGCGAGCTCATCCCCATCGATACCCAGGCCACCAACAGTCACGTCATTCTTGAGCCCAGCCCCTTCCAGCTCGACTTCAAGCCACGGTCCGCCGCGCGCGGCAAGCAAATCCTGGACAACTACCACGAGGTTATTGGCCAGCTGAAGCTGTAAAAGAGTCCAAGGATAGACATTGCCATGGTGGATGCGTTGATTGTATGGTGGCATACTACAAGTAGACTGTAATCTGTGCAAACACGCCAGGTGCGGGCCAGGCCATGATGAATGCGGCTGGTCGGCATTTGAGGGGTGTGTGTTGTGGGCTTGTGTTGCTGGCTTTTGAGAGAGATAGTCGTCTTTGCGCGCCTTTACACATGATGGATGAACCAGAACGGGCATTAGGTTCCGCGGACGGAACGGCAGGGACTCTTTTGCTTCTTGGTTTCACAGCAAAGGAGTTTGGGTTAACCTGATCATAATTCAAGACTCTACATATCCGCTTCACTTTCTCGTTCCCGCTGTTATGAAACGATGGTGTCATTTCCAATTGTGAGTTTCCCTGTCAATATTTCGACCTCGTCTTTTTTTCCCGACATGACAAGATAACCTCACTAAATCCCAGTACCCTTGATTCTGCGCGCTTTGCTTGCCTGTCTTGTTTAAAAATTTGAAGTGAGATTCGGTCTCACAATTGCTGACCGCCAAGTCTCCAATGCGCAGGGGGCAGGGGTGACTTTGGAGAAAAGATAACCAACCGCCCTGCTCACCGGTCTAGTATCTCGATTGCTGCTGTTATTGGCTAGTGTCGTGGGGTAGTGAATTAGGGTATTTTTTACCTGGTGCAGCTCTTTCTCACAGTCTCCACTTGACAAACTAGGAATTATTTCCTACCTAGGTTGTCAGACACTGTCAGACTTACGACTCACATCTCAGCGCATCAAATCTCAAAGAACACTGCACTTTGGAGCAGCGGGCGCTACCGTGTAGAATGTGACTGCAGTGGAAATGAGTTATCGTCCTATTGGCGGCGTCACGAGCATGCCCGTGTTTTACATCATGAGAGGTTGGGGAGGCAGGGGAGTTGGCTGGTGGTGAGGTTGGGTCTGTCGGACAGACATGTCAGATTGTCACAGATTGAGTTGAAATCCTTGCGGATGGCTCCGCAATCCCGAATTTCTACGTTGTTGGTTCCGAGCACATGCGCGGGCCTGACCGCCTGAGTGATCATGCCGTTTCATTGGCTGCGATCAGCGATGTGTTGTTCGGATCTTTGGTCAGTCACATGATGTGTACGTGAGATCAGATCTCACCGTTTTCTTTGCTTCGTCTCAATGTCACCTTGCTACAGGGTTCTGGTTCAAAGCCGGGTCTGCCTCCCGATTGTCAGACAGTCGTCAAATCAGGGGCTGTAAGGCTGTGAGAAGTGGGCGTTTTGGGACGGTACATCTTACTGCCGCATATGCATGAACCAGCTGTAACCAAACCTGTGGTTCACCCGGAGTCAGAGGTTACCTATCTGACTGTGTTGTTGTTGGCCCATAACTCCCGCCTCCTTGAGCATATGCAAATCTTTCCTGCAATTCGACATGGACGGGCTAGATTATTCCAGATTAGGCGTCAATCTTGCAGAAACAGAAGCTTGCTGTTAGGCAGCTGCGAGTCGGAGATTTACTGGTATTTTCCCAAAACATCCGTCGCCAACGGGGAGAAAGAGAAATACCCGACAGGGCCGCATGTAGGTAGCGAGGCCGTCGGGACCGAATCGCATGCAGGCTCCATCCAGGAGCACGGGTTTTGATTAATGGCGGGGGAGGGAGTATAGTTGATATACAGTTGTACGTACCTAGATAATATCCGTCGGAACTTATACGTGGGTGCCCGGGACAAGCTCTCCGCCCCAGAAATTCGCTTCAACGTTGGGGTCGACTGTGCCGCGTTTGCAGCTCTTTCCATCTGATTTCCCGGGCCCAGCACCCTCCTCGCTTGCCCTTATCGGCCGCCGTGCAGTTTGTGTAACAGGTTACACAGGACATGAGCCGAGAAGTCTGGGGAAGGAAAACTTACCCGAACGGCTGGGAAGAGAGGTGTCAGCGCCTAAGTAATCATCGGCTTCCCTGCCTAGGTAATTGGAATGTAGGTCGAGTAAGCGCATATTGAACTTGCAAGGATACATCAAATTGCCGTATTGCGCGTTTCCTTCCATGTCCCGTCAGGTCGGCACACGCTGTGCGTAGGCACGTCGTCTGCAATCGTACTATTTCGATTGGCGGAGAAGATCAGGAGAAATGGCTGTTGGGGTAGCAAGCGGAGTGGGCCATCGGGCCGAGGAGGTTGAGATTGTGCTGCAATTATGTGGACGAGGCACCCAGATTGAGTCGGTCAAGTTGGAGTGAAATTCGATCCACCATCGGGCTGGTGCCGCCATTCGTCTGTTTTTGCCGTTTTCGGGGTGCATTTGGGGTATGATAACGTGTATAATATGTCGGCTACGAGGCGTTGGCTGCCGAGTGACGGCAAACGCGCTCGTTGCGGACGGATGTGAGAATGCCTTTCGACTCTGTATGATACGGATTGCCGGCCTTCATTCCCTCTCTCAACGGGCCGTCGCTCGAGGAGGGTGCAACGGGCATGGGAGCCGCCAGGCACGGAGTCCGCTGGTGTACTGGATGTGACTGATCATAAAGTACCCGGCCATAAAGTACGTAGCTCTGCCGGTGTAACCTTTTAAAAGCGAACTCGCACAAGACAGTTTCTCCTGTCAACTGCGGTGATTGACAAGCGTTACCAGCTCAGATCAGGGGAGATACTCAGAGCGACAAGGCCAACCTGTCGTGTAAGACGGAACATTTTTTGGCAGGTCCTGACAGGTCCTGGGGAAACAAGTCCCGCTGCCATGGCGTCTTGTCCGGACGTGCTCGCTTCGTATTTTACCGGCCGGCGTTGGTGATATTGCATGCATGTGCCAAGAGGCTCTGCGAGCCCGGGCTCGGGCAGCAACGTCAGCGTTATGGCCGGCCTTCCCCTCGGAGTGAGGAACTCGCATTCGCCTTTGAACTCCCCGCATAGCAGCGGTTGGACAAATCAAGATCGCTTGCCGTTGTGTCTCGGGAAGACTGACGCTGTGAACCGAAGAAGCGAGGTTTCGCACATCTTTGGGCCACAAACTTGGAGCGCCTTGTAAAGCCGGCGATTGTCGCTAAACTTCTAGAACCTGTGAAACGTTAGAAACTGTCGGTTGATGGATAATCCGAGAAGCTGCGATGCGGAAACCATTGCGCTGGAGTGACCAATCGTTTTCAAGTTGAACGAAAAGAGACCCTCATGCGAAATGTGCGGGAAAAGTGGAATGCACGTTCGAATCGGTCCAAAGACCCGCCATGGAAGAAAGGGACTGAGTTTAAGCTTTTGTCCGTCTCCCGCGCAGGGCTTGGCTGCGCTTACCCATCATACTTCTACCTGCCATTCCCTGCAACTCCACCTGGAACCTCGCGTCAGGTTTGAGCTGCTTTGGATCCAAAGGCCTGGCGGACAGCTCAGTCTAGAAACTCGGCAAAGCCGTTGAATCGTAGCTACCAAAGCCAGTGCTTCATTGCGATAAGACCATACGAGGATTTTAAAAGCTCAAGTTGACAGTAGAGTCTATCTAGGGCTGAAGATGAGGGAAGCTGGACGGTTCAATATTCAATATCCAGTCTTGGCAAGCAGTCATACGTGATCTCTAGTGTCATATTCGTTGGATGAGATAGGTTTCGGTTCTCGGCTCTCTTAACTATGCCCGAGTGACGGAATTGAATGTCTTTCGTCGGCCTGCACATGCTCTCCAGACAGCCCGGGCAGATGAAGCTACCTACCTACCGTAGAACGCAGGGGGGCTTCGCTGGAGGGGCAGGTGCGACGAGGGCAGCTGGGCCTCCCTGCGCACAGAATGATTTGAGGGGATGGTTGGTGCAACCTCCGCACTGCTCATCTCTAGTTTGGAATGAGAACGAAATGACGGCCTGTTGTCGTCCGACCTCAACCTTTCAATGTCGCTGCTGGGACACTAGACGGCCCACAATTGACGATGGCGTTCAGCAAACAGTTCTGGCAGAGGCGATCGCTGCGAGAGTCGCTCGTGCCCCTCTGCTTCGTGACCGTCTTGTTCTTCCTGTGGGGATTCAGCTACGGCCTTCTCGATACGCTCAACAAGCACTTCCAGAACACGCTCAGCATCAACCGCGCGCGATCTTCGGGTCTACAGGTAGCTTATTTTGGGTAGGTTCATTCATCCTCAAAAGTTTGAGACGTCGGTAAAGCAGAGCTGATGTCGTTTTCTGGCGGCAGCGTGTACCCTCTGGCTTCCCTTGGTCATGCAGCGTGGATCTTGCGGCACTTTGGGTACCGCGCCGTATTCATGTGGGGTCTCTTTCTCTACGGGATTGGTGCCCTACTTGCCATCCCGTCTATCACCCATCACTCGTTTGCCGGGTTCTGCATATGCATCTTCATTATCGGTTAGTCCAGGGGATTTCGGCGAATGTGGGAGGAACACTCGCTGAACCTGTCACCACAGGCAATGGACTTGGATCTCTTGAAACGGCAGCAAATCCGTATATCGGTGGTAAATTGGATCATTTTAAAACCCCGGGGACAGAGTTCTCCCACTGACGTCTCGTTGAGTCTGCGGTCCGCCGAAGTACTCGGAGTTTTCGACTCAACATCGCTCAAGCCTTCAACGGCATTGGGGCTGTTGTTGCGCCGGTTCTGGGGTCATATGTATTCTTCGTCTTCGATGAGGACGCTGCGTTGAAGAATGTGGAGTTGGTGTATCTCTCCATCGCATGCTTTGTCTTTGGCTTAGCAGCGGTGTTCTACCTCTCACATATCCCCGAGATCACCGACGCCGACATGAATTCCAGGCGGCCAAGACCCATTCTGGCGAGGACCTCCCGTTCAGAAAGCAGTATAGACTATTCCACGCCTCGTTCGCTCAGTTCTGCTACACCGGTGCGCAGGTCGCGATTTCTTCGTGAGCTGGTGTTCCTGCGACTGGTGTCTCCCACAGTGAAACTAACAGTGCGATAGATTTTTCATCAACTACGTGACCGAGACACGCCCCAACACCAGCTCAGCACTTGGCTCCAAGTTCCTGGCTGGCGCGCGGGCAGCTTTCGCAATCGGCCGTTTCGGTGGCGCTGCCGTTATGCATTTCGTCAAGCCGCGCAAGGTATTTTTCGTGTTTCTGACAATGTGCATTGTCTTCATTGCGCCGTCGATCACTCAGCGTGACAACATCGGTTTGAGCATACTGTACGCCACACTATTCTTCGAATCCATTTGTTTCTCAACCATCATGGCGCTCGGCATGCGTGGATTAGGCCGACACACAAAACGTGGATCTGGGTTCATCGTCGCTGGTGTATTTGGCAGTGCTTGCGTACCGCCCCTGACGGGTGCTGTGGCCGATCGGCACGGGTCAGCGTTGTCTATGGTGGTACCGCTGTGCTTCTTCGTTGGCGCCTGGAGCTATGCCCTGGCCGTCAACTTCTGGCCTTGGTACAGAAACACTGTGGATGCCTTCACAACGACCGAGATTGGGCTGCATGGCTACCGCGATGGCGTTGCCGAGACCAGGACGGACAGCAACGGTGTTGGTGATGAGGAGTCGGCGGCTGCCACTGGCGCTGAGAATATGCACAAGACCACCTGATCCGAAATGGCATTGTGGGAAAACTAAACCCCCAATGGTTGGCGCTTCTTTGTAAGCACGGTTCATAAGTCACTCCTGTTGTGTTACCGGAGCAGATGTTGGACTTACTAAGAACCAGATCTACCTTAGTGAGAAACCGAGATTTTCCCGTCTCAAAACACCAATCCGTTTGATATAAGTAGAGCAACGGCCCGGGATCTTGGAACATCCGGCAGATCAAAAACTGGCAAAACACCACGCCAAGACTGTCGATACATTCCCCCCTATCATCTCACCATCAACCAGCCAACAAGCCATCAACCAACCAACCCAACCACCCGCTTCTCAAAAATGGCAGCCCCCTCCGTCCCCCCAACCTACCGTGCCCTCCAATTCACCTCTTCCACCACCC